>OIWK01000068.1_pt1 | contig 88979 bp, 78 predicted proteins | sample 1587401 | NCBI WGS metagenome assembly OIWK01 (sample SAMEA3888911, study PRJEB22519) | human gut metagenome | biome: human gut; feature: human-associated habitat; material: faeces | place: Denmark | collected 2009 | reverse complement strand
TGGACACATCCTGACGTCAGTCGAAGCTGTGCAAGAGACATTTTATGAAAAGAAAAGTTTTCACAAAGAGACTCACCTAACCTGCTCCAAAATTTCTTCCCTGCATTCTGCACGCTGCCCGTCCTGCTATTTGACGCCTGCCTGCCCATGTGCCAATTGGGACACTCCTTGTGGCAAAAGGAACGTCCCTGCGACCAGATACACCTGCCTAGCGTAATTTATAATCCAGGCGGATTTTGTCTGTAATCAATGCGATAAACTCCGAGTTTGTCGGTTTCCCTTTTCCATGGTTGATTGTATAACCAAAAAGTGCATCAATCGTATCCATTCTTCCTCTGCTCCATGCCACCTCAATTGCATGACGGATTGCACGTTCTACACGGCTTGTTGTCGTATCATATTTCTTTGCAATCGTCGGATACAACACCTTTGTAATCGAGTTTAACATCTCGATATCCTGCACCGACATAACGATTGCATCGCGTAAGTACTGATATCCCTTGATATGTGCCGGAACACCGATTTCGTGAATGATATTTGTCACATCTGCCTCAAGCGTTGCCTCGGTATGTTCCTCATGATTACTTTTATAATACCCCGGTTCCACAAACGCTCTCGTTCTCCGTGTTTTTTTGATTCTCTGTATAATAGTATTTTTATCAAATGGTTTCATAATAAAATAATCTGCGCCAAGTGCAAACGCATCTTCTGTTACCTGCTGTTGGTTTACAGCACTTACCATGATAAAATTCGGTGTTTTTTTGATACTGTTGTCATGCTGCACCTTATCGAGCACACTAAGGCCGTCCAGCTTCGGCATAACAATATCCAAAAGAACCACATCCGGTTCCTTCTCCTTAATCATCTGGTAAGCTTCTTCTCCATCTCTTGCTGTTCCAACTACTGAAAGTTCTTCATCCGATTGTACGATGGTGTCTAGCAATTGTCTCATCAGATCATTATCATCCGCAATTGCCACGTTCAATTTTTCCATACCATCCTCCTACTTTCTTCAAAATCTACGTTCCTCATTATTCAGCATATTTTGTATGTATGCTGTCGAAAGTAGTCGCGAAAAAAAGGATTTAGAAAAGCTATAGCATTTCCTCTATAAAAATGCCGTATCCTTTTGTTGGATCATTGATAAAAACGTGTGTTACTGCGCCTATTAATTTCCCATCCTGAATGATTGGGGATCCACTCATGCCCTGCACAATTCCACCCATGGTATCATGTAATTTTGGGTCTGTCACATGAAACACAAACGATTTGTTTTTTTCCTTTGGTTCATAATGAATCTGATCTATCACAATCTGATATGCCGTCACCGCCTCTTCCTCTCCAAATAAAATAGTTGCATCCTCCCGTTTAATCTCCTGTTTATAGGCAATCGGATATGTTTTTCCTTGAAGATCCAAGGTCTGTGTCCCCGTCATCGTTCCAAAAATACCAACGGGAGAATTTTTTGTAATTTCCCCCAGACGTGTCGCATCTCCATAACGTATCACTCCTGAAATTTCACCTGGAGAACCTATACTGCTTGGTGTGATCTGCGTTATGCATGTCTCGTACAAATAACCATCCTTTAAATCGAGCACATCACTGCCTGATGCCGCACTAATACCATGCCCCAACGCCCCAAAACTCCCGTCTTCTTTGATATAGGTTAACGTTCCCACGCCGGCAACATCATCTTTTACCCAGATACCAAGTTTATAACTACCATCTTCCGTTTCCTTCGGTACCACACGAAGTTCCATCGACTCCTTATTACGCACCACCGACAGCACCATTGCATTTTCTTCTGCCTGTTGTACCTGTTCCTGCAATTGTTCTTTATTTTCTAACGCCACGCCATTCACTGCCGTGATGTAATCACCTTCCTGTAAAACATACGCACATGGGGAACTTTTTTCGCCCGCGCTTGTGACAAGTTCTTTGATTCCCGCCACGTAAACACCTTTTGTTTTCATATAAATTCCGACCGGTTGTCCCACTGCGTTTACCATCTGTTCTTCTGCTACCGTTGCATGTACCGATGCAATCGGAATGACACCAAACAGTTTGCAGACATAATCTTTCGTTCCACCTTTCGCAGCGGATGCGTGTTCTGCCGCCACACTCTGTTTATCGTATGCCTGTGTAACTGTAACAGGTGCTGCAATGCAGATTTCATCATCTGCATGTGCAACCGTAACCTCTTTTGGAATGTAAGACAGCAGAATTACATAACAGGAAATTACATAAACAATACCATACACAACCGCTGTCTTTTTTCTATTTTTCTGATACCATGCCAACATGATCCAAGACCTCCATACTAAAAAAGAAGGGACTTTCGTCCCTCCTTTAGTATGTTTGTTTCTATTTATTTTAAACATCCTTTTTTTGCTGTGCCAATTCTTTCATTTCCTTGGCATTGTCAAGCACCGTCTGCGTAATGGCCGTACCACCGAGCATACGCGCCAGTTCTTTGATACTGTCATGATAAGACAATGCCTCTATGGAAGAAATTGTCTCATTTCCGATTACATCTTTTTGAATCAGATAATGATGGTCTGCCATTGCTGCAATCTGTGGCAAATGCGTAATACAAATAACCTGGTGTTCTTTGGCCACCAGATGCAATTTCTCTGATACTGCCTGTGCGGTACGTCCACTGATACCAGCATCAATCTCGTCAAAAATCAATGTATCAATATCATCATGTTCTGCCAACACGGTCTTAATTGCAAGCATAATTCTAGACATTTCACCACCAGACGCAATATCCTTTAGTGGTCGTATTGGTTCTCCCGGATTGGTACGAATCATAAATTGTGCATCATCATACCCATCCATTCCGATTTTTTCTGCCTGTAAAAATTCCATAGAAAAATGTACATCCAAAAAATTCAAATCAAGCAATGCATCTTCCACTTTTTTTGAAAGTTCTTTTGCATAATGCTGACGCATGGAAGAAAGAGCAAAGGCTGCATCTTCTGCCTCTTTTTTTGCCTGTTTGCATTCTTCACTCAGCTTTGCAAGATATGCCTCATAATGTTGTAACTTTTGCAGACGCTCTTCTTTTTCTTCTTTTGCCGCCAAAATTTGTTCTATGGTACTTCCATATTTGTCTTTCAAACGGTTGATTTCATTGAGTCTGCCATCAATCTGCGCAAACAGTTCTTCGTCAAATTCCGCTTCAGACATATACTGCGATAAATCCCGGTTAAAATCTGAAAGCAGGCTATCAATATCACTCAGGCTATCAAGCATCGGCGACAGAGCCTCATCATAGACAACAACCTGATGTAACCTTTGAATGGCTCTCCCAATCTGGTCGGATGCACCATCCGCCCCGGCACTCATCTGCTGCGCTTCGCCCAAAGCTTCCATGATACGTTTACTGTTTGACAGACGTCTGTACTGGCTCTCAAAACGCTCATCTTCGCCCACTTGCAAATTAGAATCTGCAATTTCATGGATTTCATACTCCAGAAAAGATATTTCACGTTCCCGGTCGCCATCCATTCGGTCTGCGTCCTGCCATTCCTGCTGTTTTTGGGCATACTTTTTATATGCTGTGTGCATACGCTCCTTGAGTGGTTGCACCTCACTCTTTGCGTACTCATCCAGCATTTCCAAATGCTTCTTCTTGTGTAGTAAGGACTGGTGATCATTTTGGCCATGAATGTCCAAAAAGATATCTCCGACCTGCTTCATCTTAACTGCAGGCACCATCTCACCATTGATTTTTGCCACACTTCGACTTTCTGTAATCTTACGGCTAAGAATGATCTGATCGTCGTAAGGCTCCACATCCAGTGCAGCCAACTGTTTACGTTGTGACTCTCTTGTCACACGAAAAACAGCTTCCACCAGGGCTTCCTTATCTCCATCCCTGAGCATTTCCTTTGACACCTTTCCACCAAGTGCTAATCCAAGCGCCCCTAAAATAATAGACTTACCAGCTCCGGTTTCTCCGGACAGAATATGTAGTCCGTCCAAGAAGGTGATGTCTTCCTCCTCAATGAGTGCAAGGTTTTTGACGTGTAAATTTTCAAGCATACTTGCTCCTTTCACTCTTCTTAAGCATTTCTATTCTCTACAAGTTTCCTTAATCTTCCCATAATTGTAAGTGTATCATCAACACTGCGAACAGCACACATTATGGTATCATCCCCGGCAATACTTCCTACAATTTCCGGCAATTCCATGTGATCAAGTGCTGCTGCTACTGCCATTGCCATACCAGCTACGGTCTTTATCACCAAAATATTTTGTGCATTATCCATGGATACAAAACCATCACAGAAAATACGATTGTATTTCTCCGTCATATTTTCTTCCGTCTTTCGATATGCCACATAGCGAAGTTTTCCGTTGGACATCGCCACTTTTGTCAGTTTCATCTCGCGAATATCTCTGGATACCGTGGCTTGTGTCGCTACAAAGCCGGCACGTTCCAATTCTGTTGTTAATTCCTCTTGTGTTCCAATTTCCTTTTTTACAATCAAATCCAGAATCTTCGCCTGACGTTCTGCCTTCATGCTATTTACCCCTAAAATCAAATTCATCCTTCTATTTTAATCATTTGCCTGCATCTTGGTTCGAATGCGATCCAAAAAGCTGACATCGCGCAAATGTATCATTTTTGTTGTCTCTTTCGCCCGATGCACAACTAATTTTTCTCCCGGATGCAACAGACGTTTGTGATTTCCATCAAAACTAATCTCTGCCTCATCATCTCCATCTTCTCGTCTGGCCTCAATTTCTAACACCAGTTCATCATACGGATCTAACACGATACTTCTTGCATTGAGCGTATGTGGATTGATTGGTGTCAGGAGAATGATATTTGTTGTCGGATTCACAATCGGACCATTTGCCGAAAGATTGTATGCAGTAGAGCCCGTTGGTGTAGAAAAAATCATACCATCACAGTTATATGCATACAAATACTGCCCATTTACATAGACAACCACACGCATAACGCGAAGTCCCGCACTGGAACAAAGTACGATATCATTCAATGCCTGAATATCCTTTCCTACCTTACCAGCTGCATCAATGATGTGACCTGACAACATCATGCGCTCTTCGATTGCATAATCATCTGCCATCAACGCATCAATGGCATCAAAAACAGATTCATCATCCAAATCACAAAGATACCCTAAATGTCCACGGTTGATACCGATCATCGGAATATTTTTCCCAAAGATGTTCTGTGCTGCACGAATAACAGTTCCATCTCCGCCAATGACGAGAATTCCCTGCGTTTCTGACGGCACTTCCAATTCTGCTTCTAACGCATCATCCGGATTAATCCCATAAGAACAACTGCCACCCCGCATTTCAATATAATCACTCAGCTTCCGTATAAATTGGAGTGTTTCTTCTTTGTCTTCTCTTGCTACAATAAAAAAATGTTTCATGCCTATTTATCAAGTTCTCCATGTGCTGCCGCCACAACAGCATGCACGTCAATCGGTTCCTCATTTTCTGTCTGTGCATTCTTTTTGATATGCACAAGATACTCAATATTACCCTCTGGACCTTTGATTGGCGAATAGTCCAGATGCAACACACCAAAACCTATCGACTGTGCGAATAAGATCACGCGTTCGATTACCTCTATGTGTACTGCAGGATCTCGAACAACACCTTTTTTTCCTACCTTCTCCTTGCCTGCTTCAAACTGTGGTTTGATCAAACATACCATCTCGGCACCATCCCTCAATAGTTCCTTTGCAGGCTCTAATACTTTTGTCAAAGAAATAAATGACACATCCACGGATGCAAAATCAAGTGCATCTGCAATATCCTCAGGTGTCACATAACGAATATTCGTCTTTTCCATACAGACAACACGCGGATCCTGACGTAATTTCCATGCAAATTGACCATATCCTACATCTACCGCATACACCTTACTTGCACCGTTTTGCAGCATGCAATCGGTAAATCCACCGGTAGATGCTCCAATATCCATACATACTTTATCATCGAGTACAATGCCAAATTGTGCCATTGCCTTTTCGAGTTTCAAGCCGCCTCTGCTGACATAGCGCAATGTATTTCCATGAATTTCAATATTTACAGATGGATCAAAAAAAGTACCTGCTTTATCTTCTCTTTGATGATCTACAAAAACATTTCCTTCCATAATCATGGTCTTTGCCTTTTCCCTGGAAGGAGCAAGACCTTTTTGTACTAATAATACATCCAAACGTTCTTTCATCGTAATTATTCCTATAATTTTTCTAAAATCTGACGTACTACGCCATCTTCATCAATACCAAGTTCCTTTTGCAGTATTGAAACGTTGCCGTGTTCCACAAAAGTATCTGCAATTGCAATGGAAAGTACCTCACCTTTGTATCCTTCCTTTTGCAAGAAACATGCAACATGTTCGCCAAATCCGCCCAATGCTACATTTTCTTCCATTGTTACAATCAAAGAGTAGGTTTCCATATGCTCCTTTAAATATACTTCATCAAAAGGCTTTGCAAACCTTGCATTGACAAGTGTCGCATGAATCCCTTGTTTTTCTAATTGTTCACACACACCTACTGCTGTTTTTACCATGCTCCCAAGTGCAAATAACAACACTTTTTCGCCTGCGATAATTTCTTCGCATTTGCCATAGACGATTGGCTCTCTTTTTTGTGCCAATCCATCGTAAGCTTCTCCTCTCGGATAACGCAAAGCAATTGGCGCATCGTAAGCAATCGCATATTTTAACATATCTGACAATTCCCATTTGTTTTTCGGTGCCATCACCGTCATATTTGGCATTTCTGTCAGATAAGAAAGATCAAATACACCCTGATGTGTTTCGCCATCACTACCTACAAGGCCAGCACGGTCAATTGCTAATACCACCGGTAAATTTTGCATACAAACATCATGCAAAATCTGATCATATCCTCTTTGCAGGAAAGATGAATATACTGCAAAAACAGGATGCATACCACCTGCTGCTAATGCTGCTGCAAATGTTACTGCATGTTCCTCCGCAATTCCTACATCAAAGAAACGTTCCGGGAACATATTATGAAAACGCTTCAGACCGCAACCATCGGCCATGGCAGCTGTAATGGCTACCAATTTATCATCTCGGTCTCCCATCTTACGCATAACGGTAGAAAATACATCCGTATAAGATGCTTTTCCATGAGAAAGCGGGATGCCTGTTTCAATGTCAAATGGTGTTGTTCCGTGGAAACGGGACGGATGTCTCTCTGCCGGACGATATCCATATCCTTTTTTGGTCAATACATGCACAAGTACAGGACCGGGAACATGTGATGCTTCCTGAAATACCTTTAACATAGCATCGATATCATGGCCATCCACAGGACCCAGATACATAATTCCCATATCTTCAAAAATCATGCCTGGTATCACCATCTGCTTGATACTGCTTTTTGTCTTACGAATTCCCGATACAATACGTTCTCCGTAAACAGGAATTTTCTCCAAAGAAGTCTGAACGCCTTCTTTTAATTCCGCATAATTTGTACTGGTACGAAGCTTTGACAGATGTCTGGACATACCACCTACATTTTCGGAAATAGACATATTGTTGTCATTCAATATGATGATGAAATTCTTTTTTAAGGCAGCTGCATTGTTCATTGCCTCATACGCCATGCCCCCTGTCAATGCGCCATCGCCAATGACAGAGACCACTTTGTAATCTTCACCTTGCAGCTCTCTTGCCCAGGCAAGACCTAACCCCGCAGAGATCGATGTCGAACTGTGACCCGTATCAAATGCATCACAATCACTTTCCATACGCTTTGGGAAGCCACTCATCCCCCCATATTGGCGTAAATGATCAAACGCATCTTTACGTCCCGTTAAAATCTTATGGGTATAGGATTGATGACCTACATCCCAAATAATTTTATCCTGCGGGAAGTCCAAAAACAAATGTAGTGCCATCGTCAACTCAACCGTCCCCAGATTTGACGCCAGATGTCCTCCAAGTTCTGATATCTTTTCAATCAGAAACTCCCGGATTTCCTGACGTAACACATCAAGCTCTTTCGGTGTCAAATTCTTAATATCATTTTCTTTTTGTATTTTATCTAACACCATTGTTCTATCCTCTAATTATTTCTCGCGAAGAACCATCCATCGCAATAATTCTGTTAAAAATGGGTTTTCATAAGGAAGCTCCTGCAAAATACCAACTGCTTCACTGGTAAGATTAACCACTTCCTGCTTTGCCTTTTCCAATCCTTCAAAAATAACATAGGTTACTTTTTGATTTTTTTCATCACTACCTACCGTTTTTCCGATCGTCTCTGTCTCACCAATCACATCAAGTATATCATCTTGAATTTGAAAAGCCAGTCCAATCTTGCTTGCAACTTCTTCTATCTTTTTCTCTTCTTCTTCGGTTGCTCCACCAAGAATTGCACCAATCATCATAGAGGCTTCAATCAAAGCACCTGTCTTTAACTGGTAAATAAAATCAAGACGATTCTTTGAAATACCATATTGTTTTTCAGATTCTACATCGACAACCTGACCACCGATCATACCATAAACACCTGCTTTTTGTGCCAATACCTTTAAAGCACGAATCACAGCACGATTGTCTGCACCTTCTGTCTCATCCAGACTGTTTAGTGCCACTTCAAAAGCATAGTTCAAAAGACCATCGCCTGCTAAAATACCCATAGCTTCTCCGTATTTTGCATGCGTCGTCAATTTACCACGACGTAACTCATCGTTGTCCATTGCCGGAAGATCATCATGTACCAATGAATACGTATGAATCAGTTCAATCGCAGCAACAAAAGACTCAATTGCCTTTGTTGAGCCACCGAATAATTTATAGGTTTCTAGCATCAGAATCGGGCGGATGCGTTTCCCTCCCGCCAAAACACTGTAATTCATAGCCTGAAAAACAGTCTTCTGATATCCCTTTTCTGTTGGTAATACGCGATAGATCATTCTATCTGCATCGCTTGCCTTATAGGCGATTTCCTTATTGATATCCATAACTACACCTCTTCAAATGTTTCTAACTCACCGTTACTATTCAACATCTGTACCTTTTGTTCCACGGCATTCATCAAATCATTGCAATGCTTAATCTGTTTCATACCGGATTGATATAACAAAAAAGAATCCTCCAAAGTCACTTCATTGGATTCCAACTTGTTCAAAATGGTTTCAATTTCTGCAAAACTCTCTTCTATGGTCAATTCTTTTTCTTCCATGCCACATCCTCATTTATTTCTTTGATTTCTGTTAAAAACATACCATCGCGTACATACACCTGCATCAAATCACCCGGCCCATGTTCCTCGATCGACGAAACACATCGACCTGTCATATCCGAAGCATACGCATATCCCTGCGCCAGCTTTTTCAAAGGAGACATACCATCTAGCCGTTCCGACAAAATCGACAGATTACTCTGATATCGTTGTAAAATTCTTTGCATGTCCTGCTGCATACGCTCTTCTAAATGCATACTGTACTGTCGTTTTTCCTGTAAACGTCCCAGTGGACTTAAAAGGGTTAATTGTTTTTCCAATGCCTGCAGACGTTGTCTGTTTGACTGTACATGCATCTGCATATACTGTTGTAACCGGCGTGTTTTATGATTTAACATTTCCTGTGTCTCCATATAGGAAAACACAGCTTGTTCCGCTGCTGCCGACGGTGTCGGTGCGCGCAAATCTGCCACATAATCACAGATGGTTGTATCTGTTTCATGACCTACTGCAGAAATCACCGGTGTTTCACAGGAAAAGACTGCCCTTGCAACCATTTCTTCGTTGAACGCCCATAAATCCTCAATGGAGCCTCCGCCACGTCCAACAATCATCACATCCAGATGCATGGCATCTAGTGCTAAAATACCGGATACGATACTCTCTGCTGCCCCTTCTCCCTGCACAAGCGCCGGATATAAAATCAATTGTACATGTGGGTTTCGCCTCTTTGAAATCTGGATAATGTCGCGCACTGCAGCGCCCGTTGGTGCTGTTACAATACCAATGCGTTGTGCAAAACGTGGTATCGGCTTTTTATAGACAGCGTCAAACATCCCCATCTCTTCCAGTTCTTTTTTTAGTTGTTCAAACCGTACATACAAATCACCTGCACCATCTAAAGTGATTTCCTTTGCATAAATCTGATAGGTTCCACCCTTGTCATAAACAGTAATGGAACCCTGCACAACAACCTGATCTCCGTCTTTCATTGGAAAGCGAAGACCTTTGACGCGACTTCCACGGAACATAATAGCAGAAATCGCCCCCTCCGCATCTTTGAGCGTAAAATAAATGTGACCGCTCGAATGATATTTGCAATTGGAAACTTCCCCTTTGATCCGGATGTCACGAAGCATAAAATCTTCATCAAACATCCGATGGATATAGGCATTTACCTGACCTACGCCATAAATATTTTTATTCATCAATCTTAGCTAACACACCATTCACAAAACCTGCAGACTGGTCTGCTCCATATTTTTTTGCCAGTTCTACTGCTTCATTGATGGCAATACCCTTCGGAATTTTTTCGTAGCGAATTTCATAAACTGCCAGACGAATCAATGACAAGTCCACTTTTGCCATACGTGTCGTTTTCCATCCTTCCACAACCTCATTAATGAGTGCGTCGATTTCTTCGACATGTGCAAAAATATCGTTGCTCTTCTCTGCAATGTACTGCTGCTGCTCTATTTCCTGGTCACTTTTTACCGGGAATTCTGTTTCTGCTTCCTGCATTTTTTCATCTTGTAAGAACAGGTTCACCTGCTCCTTCATCTCATCCTCATTATGAAAATCTGCCTGGAAGATAATCTTAAAAATCTCTTCTCGAATCTGTCTTCTCGTCATTGTCATAGACCTTTTTCGCTCCTCGTTTCGTTATGATAATATGGTAAAAAAGGATGTCTTTTCAGACACCCTTCATTATAGCGCAATTACTAATAAAACAAAAGATTTATTCCCCGGCAACGGCTACGGATGCGATCTTGATATCTATGCTTGTAACTTCAAGACCAACCATATTCTCAATTGCATTCTTTACCTTGTCCTGTACCTGAGCACAAATCTTTGGGATTTCATATCCATAAGAGATGTTGACACCCAGACGAACTGCCACGTGGTTTTCCTCTTCTGTAACGATCTTAACACCTTTGGATAATTTGTTCATGCCAGCCTTGCTGATCACTTCATTTGTCAGATTTCCAGCCAGTGAAGAAACGCCTTCCACCTCTGTAGCAGCAAGTCCTGCGATAATTGCAACAACTTCATCTGTGATATTTACTCCACCATTTTCGTTCTCTCTGATTACAAAGCTTTTTCTATCTTCTGCCATATCGGTAGCCTCCTAAACATATTGTTATCGTTATTATATCAGACTCCCCGGAAATTGGGAAGTTTTTTATCTTTTGTCTTTTGGCAGCCAATGCAAGTCATACGGTGTCATCTGGTAAACGTAATAATCCAGATAATTGGTATACAAACAGTTTGCATGCGAGCGCCACTGTAACAACGGACGTTCCTCTATATTATTGTTTGGATAATAATTCACCGGCATCTGGATATCCATTCCTTTTTCCAGATCACGTTTGTACTCTTTATCCAAGGTCAGACGGTCATACTCCGGATGTCCCATGCAAAAAATCTGACTATTGTCCGTAGATAAAACAAGAAAAATTCCTGCCTCCTCTGACTCTGCCAGAACAATCAGATCCGGATTATTACGGATTGCCTCTTCATCCATTCTCGTATGTCTCGAATGTGGTGCCATAAAATAATCATCAAATCCTCGTACCAACGGAATCTTACGATTTTCTACTTTATGCTTATATACTCCAAAAACTTTCCGGTCCAGCACTTCCTTCTTAATTCCATAATGATAGTACAAGCCCGCCTGCGCACCCCAGCACTGGTAAAATGTACAGGTCACATGCGTTTTCGACCATTCCATAATTTCAACAAGTTCATCCCAGTAATCCACTTCCTCAAAGTCATGTAACTCCACTGGTGCTCCCGTAATGATCAGACCATCCAGATTGCGATCCTTGATATCACGAAACGTCTGATAAAATTTATTCAAATGGCTTACCGATGTATTTTTTGAAATATGGCTCTCCACAGCCAGAAATGTAATATCCACCTGCAGTGGCGAATTGGAAAGCGAACGCAACATCTGCAGTTCCGTGTCTTCTTTTAATGGCATCAGGTTCAAAATACCGATTTCAATCGGACGAATGTCCTGATGCAACGCCCTCTCTTCATCCATTACAAATATATTTTCATGCTCTAATATTGCCTTTGCCGGCAAATCGCTTTGTGTTTTGATTGGCATAGGATGCCCTCTCTTTCTATCTCTATCTCACAGTTTACCCGTGAATCATCTGTAAAAGTTCTTCCTCTGTAAGCACGGTAACCCCTAATGCATTCGCCTTATCCAGCTTACTTCCGGCATTTTCACCTGCTAGTAGATAGTTTGTCTTTTTTGAAACAGAACTACTGACTTTTCCACCATGAAGTTCAATCAGTTCTGCTGCTTCCTTTCTTCCCATGGTGGGGAGTGTTCCTGTAATCACAAACGTATGGTTCGCAAGCACGTCATCACTACCGGCAGCCTGAAGGCGTACCATATTGACACCGTGCTTCTGCATTCGTTCTAACAACTCCTTACTTTTTGCATCATGGAAATACTGGTATATTGCTTTTGCACTGATTTCCCCGATATCATTCACTTCCACCAATTGCTCCATTGATGCATCTGCCACTGCATGAATGGAACCAAAATGTTCCATAAGCGATTTGGCAGCTGTTTTTCCAATACCAGAAATGCCAAGTCCTGTCATCAATTGGTAGGCATCGTTTTGTTTGGAAGCTTCAATCACCCCTAAAAGTTTATCTGTATTTTTTTCTTTTCCCAGGATTCCTTTTTCGATCAATTCTTCCCGATATGCCGATAATTCATAAATATCTGCGATATCATGCAAATACCCCTGACGAATCAACTCCTCGATATATGCTGTGCCAAAGCCCTTGATATCCATCGCATCACGACCAACAAAATTGATGATATGACGTTCCAGCTGCGCCGGACAAGTCGCGGACGAACACTTAATATCCGCTGTATTTTCTTCCCGATAAGTAGGAGCACCACAAACCGGGCAAACATCCGGAATCACAAATGTATGTGCCCCCTCCGGACGCTTTTCATGCAATACTTCTTTGACTTTTGGAATGATTTCTCCTGATTTGTACACAACAATGGTATCCCCAATGGCAATATCCAAATCATTGATAAAATCCTGATTGTGCAGGGTTGCGCGGCTTACAGATGTTCCGCATAAACGAATCGGTTCAAAAATAGCCGTTGGCGTGATACGCCCCGTACGTCCTACCGAAAGTTCTATATCAAGCAACTTCGTCTCTTTTTCCTCCGGTGGATACTTATAAGCTACTGCCCAACGAGGCACCTTAGATGTGTTCCCTAAAAGTTCCCGATCCGCATATCGGTTGATTTTTACTACTGCTCCATCAATATCGTATGCCAGTTCTCCTCGTTTTTCGCCAATGGCGCATATCGCCTCCCATACTTCCTCACCTGTATAACATACACGATAATCCTCTATGACTGGGATTTTTTGTGATTTCATGTATGCATATGCTTCTGTATGCGTTGCAAATTCTCTTCCTGTAACCTGCTGCAAATTAAAAATAAACATAGACAAATGGCGTTCTTTTACTACTTTACTGTCCAATTGGCGCAAAGTTCCGGCCGCACAGTTTCTTGGGTTTGCAAATGTCTTTTTGCCCAATAATTCCTGTGTCTCATTCACATGGGAAAAAGCAGCTTCTGTCATATAGACTTCCCCACGGATCTCCAAATATTCCGGTGCATCTTTCAATGATGTTTTTACATCCTCTATGACTTTGGCATTTGCTGTTACATCTTCACCAAAATTAATGCCATCCCCTCTTGTCTCCGCCAAAACAAGTTTTCCCTGCTCATAACGAAGGGACATCGAAAGTCCATCAATCTTATACTCCACCACGAATTCCGGATGGTCTAATTTTTCCTGCATTTCCCGCACAAATTCCAAGACTTCTTCTTTTGAAAAAACATCCTGCAAACTCAGCATTGGAACATTGTGGCGTACCAAAACACCAGCTTCTCTCTTTGCGCTTCCGCCCACTTTCTGCGTAGGTGAGCTGGCATCTATGAGTTCTGGATGTTCCTTTTCTATCTGCTTTAACCGTTGCATCAACATATCGTACTCGTAGTCGGTAATCTCCGGTGCATCCATGTTGTAGTAACGATTGCTATGATATTCAATTTGCTGGCGCAATGCCTTTACTTCTTCTTTGATATCCATATTAACCTCTGAGCATTTCCTGCAATTCTGCAAATTCTTCTGGTTTGATTGGACGATATTGTCCCTCCTCTATGCCATCCAACGTCAGATTCATAATCCGTATTCTTTGCAAATCCCGGACATGGTATCCACATGCCTGACACATCCGGCGAATCTGGCGGTTCAATCCCTGTGTCAAAATAATACGAAATGTAAATTTTGATATTTTTTCCACCTTACATGGTCTTGTTGTCACATCAAGTTCCGGCAAAAAAACACCGGCTGCCATTCTCTTTATAAATGCTGCATCTATGGGACGATCCACACGCACGATATATTCCTTTTCATGATAATACCGGCTGCGCATAATCTGATTTACCAACTCCCCTTGATTTGTCATCAGAAGCAGGCCTCTGGAATTTTTATCCAACCGCCCTACCGGATACAAGCGCACCGGATAGCCCATAAAATCAACCACATTATGCTTTTCCCGTTTTTCTGCCGTACACACAATTCCTACTGGTTTATTGAGAAGCAGCAGCACTGCTTCCGGCGTTCCCATCACTTCGCGGCCACAATACTCTACGCAATCGGTCTTTTTTACCTTTTGTCCCTTGGTTGCCGTTTTGCCATTCACCAACACATGGCCTTCTTCAATTTGACGATCCGCTTCACGTCTGGAACAAACGCCAGCTTCACTCAGATATTTATTTAGTCGGATTTCCGTGACTTCCATCCAAGCTCCTTCCATTTCCCCATAAGGCTACGAAAGGGACAGACCATATGGACTGCCCCTGCTGTGTTTCTATAAACGTGTTCTTACTGTAAGTACTCTGTCTTGCAGTATCCCTGCTTGCCATTGTAATTTACCTTGGTCCAGCCATCTGCATAACTTTGAATGACGGTAACCTGTTCTCCTGCATAAGCAACGGCAACCTTTGATGCTGTTTCACTCATACTTTCACGCACATTGACCGTATTTGCAAGTGTAATTTCCTCGCCCTGTGACAACGCAGCTGATGTATCTGCAGGCTCTGTTGCCGGCTGCGCACTTGCATCACCTGCATCTGCTAAATAATCTGCCTTTACATAGGCTTTTGTTCCATTATAGTCAATCTTAGCCCAGCCATTTTCATCTGCATACCAGGTAACCTGGGTTCCGGACGCAAGCTGTCCTAATAAATTACCACTTTCTGATGCTGCATCACGCACATTAATCTTATCTGTTGTAACCTTTGTCTTCGCATTGGCTGCCTCGGCTGCTTCTGCTGTAGCTGCTTCCTCTGCCGCTTTTGCTTCTTCCGCCGCCTTTGCAGCTGCCTCTTCCTCAGCTGCTTTTGCCGCTGCCGCCTCTTCCGCTGCCTTTGCTACCGATGCTTTATAATCTGCTGCCCATTTCTTGATTGCATCCTGCAGTGTTGTATTAACAAAAGTATTCAGATTCTCATCTGCAAGCATTGCTTCGTTGCATTGCTGCTGTACTTCTGCCTGCAATGCCAAAACATCATTCTGCTGCTCAAAGGTAGCAATCAACGATGCCACATCCGTATCCATATCAAACTCTCCGTTCGACTGGTTGAAAGAGCCATACACATTATTAATGTAAAGACTTCCATCATCTTTCGTCTGTACATAGAAGAAATCCAGACCGGCAACCGGCGTTTCAATATTCGCAAACTTAATCTGCAAATATACAGAACATAAATATGAATTCTTATCCAGACCACGCTTTGTATATACTTTGAGGTTCTGATATTTCTCAATATACTGACTGTAGAACTGAATGTAGCTTACTTCTGCATCTGAGATTGGTGTTGCAATCTGCTTCAGAGAATCCGTATCTCCTGCGGCATAGTATTCAAAATATTTTGAAATCAGTTCATTGACCTCTTTGTTGTCGCTCTCAGCATACTGCTGGTATGCACCCGCCATCGGATTGCTGTCCGACGCTGTACCATCGGTACATCTGGCAAGGATCAAAACCATTGCAACCAATACCGCTGCTGCTCCAAAATATCTCACATTCTTTTTTATAAAGGATGTAATCTTGTCTATTTTTATCTTCTGAAAAAATTCATTCATCTTCAAAATATGTCACCTCCAAAAAAACTGCTCCCCAACACTATGTGTTTCAATGTAGACGACTGGATTCGAACCAGCGATCTTCGGAGTCGGAGTCCGATGCGTTATCCAGCTACGCTACGCCTACCTAATACAAATCTTGTATATTTTATCAAAATCAATATGCAAAGTCAATGTGTCAACCTCTCTAATTCTTTCACAAGTCTTGTAGTTTTCCTCAGCATCGGTTAATATATGTATTCTGATATTTATAATAAAGAAGAATATCTCGAGGAGGTTTTTATAATGAAACGTGAACAATTAGGAAGTCGTCTGGGCTTTATTATGTTATCCGCCGGCTGTGCCATCGGCTGTGGAAACATGTGGAAATTCCCATGGATGTGTGGGCAAAATGGTGGTGGAAGCTTTATGCTCGTCTATATCATTTGCCTGATTATTTTAGGCATCCCTGCGCTGACCATGGAATTTTCCATTGGTCGAGCTGCACAGACCAGTCCACTTCATATGTATCATAAATTAGAAAAGCCCGGGCAGAAATGGGGACTCTTTGGTCCAGTCTGCCTCATTGGTAATTTAGCACTGATGGCTTTTTATACCGTTGTATGTGGCTGGCTGATTTACTATTTCTGTAAGTTTTTAACCGGGCAAAATGCATCACTCGGTTTTGATACCATGATTGCAAATCCCATCGTCAATGTTTCCTTCCTGCTTGTCACCGTTGTTGTTGCATTTATCATTCTTTCTTTTGAATTGCAAGGCGGTTTGGAACGAATCACAAAAATCATGATGTCCGCATTACTCGTTCTCATGCTTGTACTTGCCATCCATAGCCTTTTGTTAAAAGGTGCAGGAGCCGGTGTACATTTTTATTTAAAACCTGATTTTTCCAAAATTGATGGTTCTGTCATTGTTGGTGCCATGAACCAGGCATTTTTTACGCTTTCCACCGGTATGGGCGGTATGGCAATTTTTGGAAGTTATATTGGAAAAGACCGTTCTCTGATGGGTGAGGCACTACATGTCATCAGTCTGGATACTCTGGTCGCTTTTCTTGCCGGCATCATTATCTTCCCGGCATGTTTTACTTATAATCTGGAAGTAAATGCAGGACCAAGTCTGTTATTTGATACTATAGCAACTGTATTTAATAACATGTCCGGCGGACGTATTTGGGGTGCTTTATTCTTCCTTTTTATGGTCTTTGCAGCACTCTCAACAGTACTTGGTGTATGTGAAAATATCCTCGCCATGATTCGTGAACTGACTGGCTGGTCACGACCAAAAGGAAGCCTTGTCTGCGGTATTCTTGTGTTCTTGCTGGCACTGACCACAGCACTTGGATTCAATGTCATCCATTTCCAGCCATTTTCAGATGGAACCACCTTTTTGGATTTTTGGGATTTTATTGTTTCTACTAACATCCTTCCACTTGGCTCACTCATCCTTGCTCTCTTCTGCTGCCACAAGTTTGGCTGGGGCTGGGATAACTTCCTGAAAGAAGCCAATACCGGAAAAGGACCCAAAATACAATCCTGGCAGAAACCGATTTTCACCGTCATTGTGCCAGCCATCATTGCCCTGATTTACATTTATGGCATTGCTACTTTCCAATGGCATTAGTATAAGAATGTTTGACAGCCTACATCTTTTTTTATAAAATAAAGTTTGTTAATTTTATGTCGTTTTCTGCGACGGAATGGAGATTATCATGAGCTTTTCTTATTTAAAACAAATGCCAGATCCGGACACCATCAAAAATGAATACGCTTTAACACCGGAAATGAAGGCACTCAAAGCTGACAGAGATCAGCAAATTGCAGATATTATTACTGGAAAGGACGATCGTGTTCTTGCGATTATCGGCCCATGTTCTGCTGATAACGAAGATTCTGTTTGCGAATATGTGAATCGTCTGACTTCCATACAAGAAAAAATCAAGGATCGTGTTCTCATTGTTCCTCGTATTTACACAAATAAGCCTAGAACAACCGGTTCCGGTTATAAAGGCATCGCTTCCCAACCGGATCCAACCAAGGCTCCAGACATGGTAGAAGGATTGATTGCTATGCGTAAGATGCATTTACGTGCCATCCGCGAAAGTGGTTTTACCTGCGCAGATGAAATGCTTTATCCGGAGAACTGGAGATATGTTGAAGATCTCCTCTCCTATGTTGCCATCGGTGCACGTTCTGTAGAAGACCAGCATCATCGTCTTACCGTCAGTGGTTTCGATGTTGCCAGTGGTATGAAAAATCCGACCAGTGGCGATTTTTCCGTAATGTTAAATTCTGTGTATGCTGCACAGCATGCGCACCACTTTACATTCTCCGGTTATGAAGTCCGCACGACAGGTAACCCACTAGCTCATACCATTTTACGTGGTGCTGTCAGCAAACATGGCAACTGTGTACAAAATTACCACTACGAAGATCTTGTTCGTCTATCAGATATGTATGCATCTATGGAGCTTGTAAATCCAGCAACAATTGTAGATGCCAACCACTCGAATTCCAACAAACAGTTCAAACAACAGATTCGTATTGTACGCGAAGTCATGATGAGTCGTCAGTTCTCCGATGACGTCAAAAAGCTTGTCAAAGGTGTCATGGTTGAAAGTTACCTCAAAGAAGGCTCACAAAAAATCTCCGACCACCAGGTGTATGGTCAATCCATCACGGATCCTTGCATCGGCTGGGAAGATACCGAAAGCATACTTTATATGATCGCAGATTTAAATAAATAACCGTATAAATAACATGAAAAACGCCGGTATTCACTGCTTGTCAATACCGGCGTTTTATTATCACTTTTTATTTGCTATTTCTTATTTCTTCGATAAAACTCTTTCTTTTGTTCATACATAGCCTTATCTGCTTCTTTTGTGAGGTCTTCGATCGAATACCCGGTGAATTCACTTGCAAGAGCATAACCCGCGGACACACTTAGGTTTTTCACTTTTTCACCAGACCATGATGTTATAATCCGGTTCATTTCCAAAAGCGTTTCATCTGCCTGTTCTTTTTTCATCGTTCCGAACACCACAAACTCATCCCCGCCAATACGGAATGTTCTACCCTTATTGCCTACGGCCTTCATGATGCAATCTGCTGCACCACAAATCAATTCATCTCCTGCTTCATGTCCCAAAGTATCATTGACTACCTTCAGCCCATTGATATCAATTAAGAACGCCACGAAATCTTCCGGCGCCTGATTATCATAGGATTCCATCACATCGTTATATGCAAAACGGCTAAATACACCTGTGAGTGGATCAATGGAAATCTTTACACTTTGTTCATTGAGCTTTTCGTCCATTTTTACTTGCTGCATCGTATAATATTCATTGATCCAGCGAACAATGACACTCACAATCTCAAACAGGCATACCAATGCACATAACAGCTGGACCAGAAAATTTGCAATATTTAAATCCAATATCCCGGTAACTGCAACTCCTTGCGACATAAGTTCTACTAAAATCCTTTTTCTCAAATACATGACACAAAGAATACCTATAATCAATGCCCCAAACTTTGCATAACGAAATACGCGCTTATAGTCCTTTGATTCTTCTACCTCGCAATTCTCACATAAGTAGGAAAGATAATTTTTAACTTTTTGTTTTGATAAAAAGTAGTGGACAAAGCAGCAGGCTGCTGCCGCCAGTACGTATGATAACCAGTCACGGAACACAGGAAGCGCTGACCAGTTTAAAATCAGTTCGTGGAATATCGTCGGGAAAAACAATGCATACGGTACAAACATGATCGCTCCATATAAAAAGGTATTGAGCACAGCTAACAGTGCAATACCAATATAGATATGTTTGCGTGGTTTGCGAAAATAAATACCAAAAATCAAACCTGCAACGATCGCAAACAGAATTCTGGCTACCACAAACATGAGGGAGCGAATTGGCACACCACTTACAATTGGTGAATATAGCAAATCCAACGTAGCAGTTGCAAAGGAAGCCAGCCATATGGAAGTCAGTGCAAATACACACATGACGGGAACACTTCCTTCTATACCAAATATCATTGCTGCAACAATGACTAAAATATGTAATGTAGTCGATGATATCATCGAAAAATCAATATAACCAAGATATGAAAATGCAAAAATGGCTTCGAGTGCCATCAATACTAACACTATTTCGCGCTTTTTCTTTTTCGTAAGCGCAACACCATACAATGTCTGAAAACGATTCATCATGTTACCTATCTTTCATAACTATTATTCACTATGCTCTAATTGCCCAACGCAGCTTTGTAGATCTCGCTCTTCCATTCTGGGCACATTCCTGGGCAGAAGGTCGAATCACATCCTTCGCATAGGAAGAATAAATTCCTTCTTTATATCCCTGTTTCAGCGCTTTTTTCACTAATTTATCCTCACCGGAGTGAAACGTCAAAATAGCCACTCGTCCACCTGATTTTAATACTCCCGGCAATTTCTCCATAAACTCATAGAGAACTTCAAATTCCTGGTTCACATCAATACGCAGTGCCTGGAATACTCTTTGGCATGTTTTCTTTACCGTATCCTTCTGCTCTTTTTCCGGCAGAAACGATAAGGTTTGTTCAATCACTTCGCGCAATTTTGTCGTGGTATCTATGCGATTTCCTTTGCGAATTTCATCGGTGATTGCCTTCGCAATCTCCTCGCAATATGGTTCATCTGCATTCTCGTCCAACATTCCTGCGAGTTCTTCTTTTGAAATCGTATCCAGTCGCTCTGCTGCACTGATGCCTGTTTGTTGATTTAAGCGCAAATCCAATGGACCATCCACTTTGAACGAAAATCCTCTCTTTGGATTGTCTATCTGCATGGATGATACACCCAGGTCTGCCAGAATAAAATCAAATCCTCCTGCTTCCTTTGCAATCTCATCAATAGTGCAGAAGTTTTGCAATTTTATCGTAAGTATTTCCTCTCCATATCCCAAATCTGCCAGTCGTTTCTTTGTCTTCGCAGATTCTTCCGGATCTACATCGGTAGCATACATATGTCCTTCGCCTTTTAAACAGGCGAGCATAGCTTTTGTGTGTCCGCCATAACCAAGTGTGGCATCAAAGCCTGTCTCCCCTGGTTGGATATCTAAAATATCAATAATTTCTTTTACCATAATAGAAATATGCATTCCTGCCGGCGTATTTCCTTTACTTATGACATGCTCAATGGTGTCCTGATACTTTTCCGGCTGAAGCTCTTTATATTTCTCCTCAAATTTCTTTGGGTATTTTCCTTTATAGCGCACACGCCTTTTATGCGGTGTTTGTGTTTCCTGATTCATCGCCTCTCCTTACAATATCAAATAGCTACTTCTATCATACCATAATTTCGAGTGCAGAATCTTTCTTTTTTCATTATTTTCCTTTTTTAAGCAACTTCTTTTTTCATTGCTTTATAACCAATCAATACGGTCCATACATAAGCACAAGTTTTTGGAATCATCAACATACCAATCATTGGCATAACATCTGCCCACAGAACAACCGGAATGTAGAAGCCAAAGCTCAATACAATGGTCAGCCACATAAAGCGGAATGAGGCGTCATGATTCTCTTTTGCACTCTTGTAAAACAATACAATAATCAGAATGCCCATCAATGCAAATGGAATATTACGATAAATCCCCCAGGAGAGTGGCGCAGACGCGCTCAGCCATGCATTCTGTGGCATCATACACAACACAATTCTAAGTGCCGCAAGGACATAGACTGCTACTGTCGTTGCCTTATGGCCTGTAATCTGATATCTTTCACGCCATACATAATATAAAATTACATAAAAAATAGTCATGGTAACAGATGTAATCCACTTACCCAGACCAAGCTGTACGGTATAATTTTCAAGACCTGTTGTGCAAAGAGCCCATGCTCTTGGAACCAGATGGAAGGCATCTCCACTTCCCAAAAGAACTGCCATAATTCCAAACATCGTGAACTGACGATTTCCTTTACTGTTGCGAATCATTAAAATTCCAATGGTGATTACCGAAATCAAATATACGGCATCAAATAAAGTTTCTACAATTGCTTGCATCATAATTTCCTCTTTTCTTTTATATATTTTATATTGAATTATGCTTTTACCCTGACAGCAAAACCATAATAACAACCATGTTGAACACTGTTCATTTTGATTTTAAAATGTTCCCACCGCTTCCGGTGGGAATATCTAATATATTGTTTTATCGACTAACATCAAAACAGATGACGGATTATAATCCTGGCGAATGACCGCTACTAATATCAAAGAAAATAGGATGTCCGCAAACTGTTTCTCCGTAAATTGTTCATCAAATGCATCCGGACGGATTTTCTCATCATGTTTTAATACTTCACATAATCCATGCAAAATATGTTTCCAGGTCTGCATCATCAATTTTTTTCCATTTTCCTTTTCATCACGCATAAATCCTAAGGAATGAAAGGAAAAGAATCCCGGGAATTGCTGATTGCCCTGTTCCAATCGTTCATAAATCCATACGATACAGCTTGTAACATCACAAAACACCTGCTCATCTTCCAGATGAAAAAAAATTTCGCGCCAGACACTCTCAATGGTAGCGCCAAGCAAATCTGATTTGGATTCATAATAATTATAAATCGTACCTGCGGAAACGGAACACTTAGAAGCCACTGCGCGTATACTCAATGCTGTCCATCCATTCTCCATAATCAGTTCCCGGCTAGCTGCTAATATATCTTCTTTTGAAGTAGCAAGAGGGTTCATAACGATACCTCCCCTTATCTTATATACGGAATTTCATTCCGTGTTGAACGCTGTTCACGTTGAAAATATACACCGTTTATTTTCATCTGTCAACCGATTTTTTGCTTTCTCTCAAGTAATAAATCGTCGGCACCACAACCATCGTCAACACGGTAGAAAACAGTAGTCCAAACAACAAGGTCACCGCCATTGGCGCAGACATCGGATCTTTTGAGGCAATCAGCGGAACCAGACCTATACAGGTCGTCACACTCGAAATCATAATCGGGCGGAATCTGGCAGCCACGGCACTTCGGCAGGCTTCTCTGACACTCTCACCATTTCTTCGTTTTTCGTCAATCACTTCAATCAAAAGAATACCATTGTTTACCACGATTCCAAAAAGTGCCACAATACCAAGCAGGGCCATTGCCTGGATATTCATATTTAAAATCCATAAACCAAAACAGCATCCGATCATGGATAGCGGAATCGAGGTCAGGATATTAAATGGTTTTCCAAAATCTTTAAACTGCAACAACAGAATGATATAAATAATCAAGATTGCCACACCCGCTGCCTTGATTAGATCCACAATCAAAGACAACATATTGCTCATCTCACCCTGCTCTACAATCGTCACGCCACTCGTATCCATCTGATCCAGATACTTCTTTTCAAACTGTGCTTCAATATTGCCTGATACATAACCCGACTGCACACCGGAAAGAACTTTAACATAACGTTTTCCATTATAGTGGTTAATCAGCGGAACTGTTGGCTCTAACGTAATATCAGCCACTTGTCCAAGCAATACGTGTGTTTCACTTACGCTTCCTGAAATTGGAAGATTTTTTAATTCCTCCAGACTATCCACTTTGGCACGAACCACAATATCCATTTCATCTTCCGAGCCGGTATAGGTTGATGCCGTTGCGCCCATAAGACTTGTATTCAACTGCTTTACAATATCATATTTCAAAAGTCCGTACCCAGACAGACGTTCACTGTCTAAGTTCACTTTATATTCGTACTGGGCGTTCACTGACGTATCACGCACATTCGTGGTTCCTTCAATCGTCGACAAATCCTCTACCATCTGTGTAGCTAAGGCATTGATTTCCTCCATATCATCACCAGAAACTGTGTAAACGATTTTATCATCTGCCGGCATAGAATATTCCAGACATTTTACCTCAATCGTTGCTCCGGAAACGCGCTCATTGATTTCCTGCTGCAACTGTTTTGCCGCCTTTTCTGTACTACCAGCTTTTTTTAGCGCATCCTCATCCAACTCCATCATAATACGTCCTGCATTATCTGCATCGCTTAAGGATGGCACGGAGATAAAGAAACTTGGAAGACCTCCCCCCACTGCAGAAGTATAATGAGAAACCAAATCACTTTCGTCCAAAATCTGTTCCACTTCATCCATCGTGTTTGCTGTCGCGTCAAGATTCATCGTTTCCCCTTGCACATCAAGGTATAAAATCGGTTTTGACGAATATGGGAAAAACTGCATACCCAATTGTGTAACGAGGACAGCCGCCAATCCCAATGTCGCAAAAGCCACCACGAGCGTTCGCTTCGGATAGCGCATGCCCACCCCTAGCAAACGGTCAAAAAATGTAAAAATTATATTTTCCTTTTTGTTCTTCTTTTCCTTTTCCGGTTTAAAGAAGAAATAAGCAAGTACCGGGATACCACACATAGCCATGATATAAGAAGCAATCAGAGATGTAATAACAACCGTTGGAATGGTACCAGCCACTTTTCCTATCGCTCCCGGTACAAAATATATAATGCCAAAAGTCACAATCGTCGTCAGTGTACTTGTCAAAACTGGCAGCCATGTCTCTTGCACACCACCAATAATCGCTGCTTCTTTTTCTTCCCCTGCATTCATGTGCTGCTGGATTGCCTCACTGATTACAACCGCGTTATCTACTAAAATACCCAGACTGATAATCAGCGCCGCTATCGAGATAAATTGAAATTCAATACCGAGCAAATACATGACGGTAAATGTCACCAAAATACTAACCGGAAGTGCTGTACTAATCACAAGTGCATTGCGAATTCCAACACCAATCAATACCACAACCATAATCAGTAGGATACTCTCGATCAAATTCCAGATAAAGCCATTGATATTTTCACTGATGGCTTCCGGTGCATACATGACTTCATGAAAATCCAAATGCTCCGGCAATTGCTTCTTAATTTTGTTGATTTCACTACGCACACCTTTACCGACATTTACGGCATTCACGCCTTCGTCAAAGGTGCCGACAAGCAAGATACAGGATTTTCCATCCTGTTCATAATATTTATCACTTGTATTTTCCACATAGACATTGGCAACATCCTTTAGCTTCACAAAAGATAGACTATCCTCTGCACCGCCAATCACGGTATTTTCAATGTCAGACAGGCTTGTAAAAAGCCCGTCACTTGTCACGGTCACTGTCCCAGAATCATAGTCGATACTGCCTGCTGGAATATTGAGATTTTGCGCCTGCATCAGTGATAAAATATTCTCAATCGAAACATGATACGACTGCAGTTTTTGAATATCTGCTTCCACGACAACCTGCTTCTTACTAACGCCTTCCAATGAAACCGAAGATACATGCTCTACCGATTCCAATTCATCCTTGATGGTCTTTGCATAAGATGCAAGCTCCTCTGTAGAATATGCTTCTCCGGATAAACTAATAATAAACTGGTTGTTTGCCACCAGTTTTGTATTAACAGCAGACGTCTGGCACATATCCGGCAATTCTGATTGTGCGTCCGATACGCACTCACGCAGCTTTGACTCGACATCTTCTATCGCTACACTTGTATCATAATATACAATAATAGCACTTGCAGATTCCATGCTCATACTGGTCGTATAATCCACATGCTCTAATGTGCCAATTTCCTCTTCCAGCTTATCCGTCACATATTCTTCTACTTCCTCCGGCGATGCCCCCGGATAGATCGTTGTTACCAATGCGATTGCTATCGATGTGTCAGGATTTTCCTGTTTTGGCACCAGATAATAGCTGATGCCGCCAATGAGTACAATGATAAGCAGAAAGAACACAACAATCGTTCGATTATGTAATAATCCTTTTGTTAATTTATCCATACTATGCTGCCCTCCTAGTCCTGCTTTTCATAAGACACAGCACTTCCTGTACGAACCAGCTTCATGCCTTCACAGATGATTTTTTCTCCGGCTTTGGTACCCTCCACCAGCACCTGATCATCACTTATTTCTAACACGGTCACATACTCGCGTTTTGCTCTTCCATCTTCCACAACATAAACGTAATCATTGCCATCATTTAAAATAACGGATAATGGCAGCCAGATACCGGAACGCTCTCCAATATTGATTTTGACTGTCGCAAGTTCTCCTAAATACACATCTGGATCTGCCACATCAACCGTAACATTTGTAGCATAGGTTCTTGATGTCTCATCCGGAACGACATCTACATTCTTAATACTTCCTGTAAAGCTTTTATCCTCAATCTGAATCTGCGCCGGCATCCCCGCCGTCAGTGTTGCAACGTCCGTCTGCGATACACCAAAATTAATGACAACATCATGGGTTGCTAACACCACTGCCGGCATAATTGGTGTCGATACACTGCCTTTTGTTGCAGAGAGATTTACCACATAGCCGGCTTTCGGTGCCTTCAGTACACATTTATCTACCGCACTCTGTGCCTTTTCCACATTATCTGCCGCATTATCATACGCTTCGTTTGCCTGGTCTAATGCTTCTTTTGAAGAATCCAATCGTTCCTTCTGTGCTTTTGCTTCTTCCGAATCAGCACCCTCTTTTGCCTTTTTATCATACGCTTCCTGCGCTGAATCTACATTGCGCTGATATACTTCAAGCGTACTTTGTGCAGAATCCAGTTCCAGCTTTGTTGTATAGTATTCCGTGTTTGTCTCCGGGATACTGCCCATACTATTACTGCCTTCCTTATATTGCGACATACCATCTAATTTTGTTTTAAGGTCATTTACTTTTTTCTGCTGTTCATCACGACGTGCTATTGCATCATTCAGATTGTCCTGTTCACGACTTGTGCCACAAGCTGTGACATAGTCCTTCTGTGCATTATCATAAGATTCCTGTGCATTTTTTCTTGTTTTTTCTGCATAATTTAGGGAACGGTTTGCACTTTCCAACTGATCCTGTGCGTCTTTCGCATCCAGCGTACAAAGGACCTGGCCTTCTGTTACTTCCTGTCCCTGTTCAACCTCCACCGATGCAATCGTACCAACGGTCTCAAAGGTACACTGAATCGTCTCTTCCGGTTGTACCAATCCTGTATAGGAAAGCGTAACATCACTTCCTGTCTCACCAGCTTCCATAACCTTCACCTGGTATACCTTTTCTGATACCTGTTCCTCTTTTTGTTTTTGCTTGCGCGCCACAACAATCCATACGATTGCCAAAATCAAAATAGCAATGATTATGACTGCCCATACTTTTTTATTTTTTAAAATGTTCTTTGCTCTTTCCATCTGTTTTCTCCCGTGTAAATCGCACTTTCTTTGTTATTTATAATTTTAAAGCATTGTCCTTTTTTTTCCAATAGAATGGCAGCGCGTCAATTATTAAATTTTCATAAAATAAACACCGCATGTGGTGTTATCCATACATGCGGTGTATTTTTATATTTTCGTATTATAAATTTGAATATCCCATGAGATATGCATCCACTTCCCGTGCGCAATCTCTTCCCTGGCGAATTGCCTTCACAACCAATGACTGGCCTGTATGCATATCACCTGCAACAAACACCTTGTCAGCAGATGTTGCAAATCTGCCTTCTTCTGTTACGACATTCGTTCGTCCATCCACTTTTACCTTAAAAGCATCGGTCACATAGGACTGGCTTCCCAAAAAGCCTGCTGCAATCAGAACCAGTTGACATGGAACTTCTTTCTCTGTTCCTTCCACCGGAACCATCACGCATCTTTTTGTCTTTTCATCCACTTTAGACTCCAGACTTACCAGAATCGCACTCTTTAAATTACCACTGCGATCCTTTTTAAATTCTTTAACTGTCGTCGTATAAATACGCGGATCATGTCCAAAGACAGCAATCGCTTCCTCCTGACCATAATCTGTCTTGCAGACGAGCGGCCACTGCGGCCACGGATTGCTTTCCGTTCTTTCATCCGGTGCCTTTGGCATCATTTCCAGCTGTGTGATAGATTTACATCCATGACGCATGCAAGTACCCACGCAGTCATTTCCGGTATCTCCACCACCGATTACAATCACATCTTTATCCTTTGCGGAAATAAAAGCACCTTCTTTTAATCCGTTATCCAGCAGACTTTTCGTTGTTGATGTCAGAAAATCTACTGCAAAATAAATTCCTTTCGCTTCTCTTCCCGGTGCTTTGATATCTCTTGGATTAGACGCCCCGCAAGCAAGGACAACGGCATCATATTCTGCAAGAAGTTCCTTTGGCTTGCTATCTTTTCCTACATCCTTACCTGTCACAAAGGTAATACCTTCTTCTTCCATGACAGCAATTTTCCGATCAATAATCTGCTTTTCCAGCTTCATATTTGGAATACCATAACGTAGCAGACCACCCACGCGGTCACTTCGTTCAAAAACAGTAACGTTATGCCCTCTGCTATTGAGTTGATCTGCAACGGCAAGTCCGGATGGACCAGAACCCACAATAGCAATTTTTTTGCCTGTCCGGTTCATTGGTGGTTTTGCATCTGCAAGTCCATGCGCATAAGCATATTCAATGATTGCACGTTCGTTTTCCCTCGTTGTAACCGGGCTTCCATTCAATCCGCACGTACATGCCTTTTCGCATAAGCCTGGACAAACGCGACACGTAAACTCAGGAAAATTACTTGTTTTGTGCAAACGCAGATATGCCTGTTCCCAATTTCCGTGATAAACCAAATCATTCCATTCCGGAACCAGATTCTGTAACGGACATCCGGATGTCATGCCTTTGATCGACATTCCTGATTGACAGAAAGGGACACCACAATCCATACAGCGTGCGCCTTGTCTCTGCTGTTCTTCTGTAGAAAGAGGAATGTGAAATTCATTAAAATTCTTAATTCTCTCTTTCGGATCTATCGCCTGTGATTCTTTGCGATCGTAGTCTAAAAATCCTGTTGCTTTTCCCATTGGTATCTCCTTTCTCTCACTTTGTCAAAGCATTAAATGCTTCGATCTGTGCCTGTTCACTACTCAGTCCCTTTTCTTCCATCTGGACAATGGTCATCATCATCTTCTTATAATCGTGTGGTACGATTTTTTTGAACTTTGGCAAATATTCGCTAAAGTGATCAAAGATTTCCTTGCCCTTCTTGGAATTGGTATAAGCAACATGCTCCGTAATAATTTCCTTCAATTCCAAAACATCATACTTATCCGTCACAGGTTCCAAAGATACCATCGTTTTATTTAATTTACGATACAAAGATGCGTCTTCATCAAGCACATAAGCGATTCCACCACTCATACCTGCTGCAAAATTCTTACCTGTCTGTCCTAAGACAACAACACGTCCGCCTGTCATATATTCACAGCCATGATCTCCACAGCCTTCCACCACAGCAGTTGCGCCGGAATTTCGTACACAGAAACGTTCGCCTGCAACACCGTTGATAAAGGCTTTTCCACTGGTTGCTCCATACAAAGCAACATTACCAATGATAATATTTTCATCTTCTTTATAGGTAACACCTGTTGGCGGATAAACAACAAGTTTACCACCGGAAAGTCCTTTTCCAAAGTAATCATTACTATCACCAACAAGCTCTAACGTCAATCCCTTTGGAATAAAAGCACCAAAGCTTTGTCCTCCAGCACCATGACACTGTACCGTAAACGTATCTTCCGGCAATGTTTCCCCATAGCGTCTCGTAATTTCTGCTCCAAAAAGCGTACCAACCGACCGATCGGTATTGGTTACATCAATCTGCACACCTTTTTTTGTCTTTGTTTCCAGTGCTTCCTGGAATTGCTTTAGAAGGATTTTCTCATCGATTGTCTTTTCCAAATGGAAATCGTATACATTCTTTTTGTTATAACAGATCTTACCCGCTTCCTTGCTATAAGGATTATCTAAAATAGCAGACAAATCAATCTTTGCATAACGTCCTTCTTTTGCACTCTCTTTCACTTCAAGCAAATCGGTTCTTCCAACCAGTTCATCTACGCTGCGCACACCGAGTTTTGCCATATATTCGCGAAGTTCCTGTGCAATAAAACGCATAAAATTCACAACATATTCAGGTTTTCCAGTAAAACGCTTCCGCAATTCCGGATTTTGGGTTGCAATACCAACCGGGCAGGTGTCCAGGTTGCAGACACGCATCATAACGCATCCCATAGTTACAAGTGGTGCTGTCGCAAATCCATATTCCTCTGCTCCAAGCATCGCAGCAATTGCTACATCACGTCCACTCATCAGCTTTCCATCTGTCTCAATGACAACTTTATTTCGAAGCCCGTTCATGGTAAGTGTCTGGTGTGCTTCTGCCAATCCCAGTTCCCATGGAAGACCTGCATTGTGGATAGAGCTTCTCGGTGCAGCACCTGTTCCTCCGTCATAGCCGGAAATCAGAATAACCTGCGCTCCTGCTTTTGCAACACCGGAAGCTACCGTTCCAACGCCTGCCTCTGAAACAAGTTTGACAGAAATTCTTGCATTTTTGTTTGCATTTTTTAAATCATAGATCAATTCTGCCAAATCCTCGATGGAATAAATATCATGATGTGGCGGAGGAGAGATCAAAGATACTCCTGGTGTGGAAAGTCTTGTCTTTGCAATCCATGGATATACTTTTTTACCCGGCAAATGACCACCCTCACCTGGCTTTGCGCCCTGTGCCATCTTGATTTGTATCTCCTGTGCACTGACCAGATAACGACTGGTAACACCAAATCTTCCGGAAGCCACCTGTTTGATTGCAGAACAACGATTCTTACCATCTTTTCCCACTACCAGGCGTTCCTCTTCTTCACCGCCTTCACCAGAATTGGATTTTCCATGCAGCATATTCATCGCGATTGCCATTGTCTCATGCGCCTCTTTTGAGATAGACCCATAAGACATTGCTCCCGTTTTAAACCGCTTCACAATTTCATCAACGGATTCCACTTCATCGATTGAAATTCCTTTTTTTGGATATTTAAAATCAAGCAGACCGCGAAGATTCATGACCGTATCGTCTTCTTTATTTACCAGCGCCGTATATTCCTTGAAGGTATCATAATCCCCGGTTCTACTTGCCAGCTGCAGCAAATGAATGGTCTGTGGATTATATAAATGCTCCTCTTTTCCACCGCGCATCTTATGCAATCCCTTGCTCTCCAGCGTATTGTCCGTATGTAAATCCAATGGATCAAACGCCTGGGAATGCAGCATTTCCACATCCTGCTGGATATCCTCTAAACCAATACCACCAATACGGCTCACCGTTCCCTTAAAGTAACGGTTAACCACATCCTCATTGATACCAATTGCCTCAAAAATCTTTGCGCCCTGGTAAGATTGTACGGTTGAAATTCCCATCTTTGATGCGATTTTGATAATGCCACCAATTACCGCTTCATTATAAGAATCTACGGCGGCATAGTAGTCTTTATCCAACATATTCAGATCAATCAATTCCTGAATACTTTCCTGTGCCAGATAAGGATTGATAGCAGACGCGCCATAGCCTAGTAATGTTGCAAAATGATGCACTTCGCGTGGTTCTCCACTCTCCAAAATCACAGACAGACTTGTTCTCTTTTTCGTCTGCACCAGATATTGCTGCAAAGCTGATACTGCTAAAAGCGAAGGAATGGCTACGTGATTTTCATCCACACCACGATCTGAAAGAATGATAATATTTGCACCTTCTCTATGTGCGCGATCAGCCTCCACATACAGATGGTCAATTGCCTTTTCCAAGGATGTATTTTTGTAATAGATAATCGGTATGGTTTCAACCTTAAATCCTTCCACATCCATATTTTTTATTTTCAGCAAATCCGTGTTTGTCAGAATTGGATTGTTGATACGAAGCATTTTGCAATTATCTTCTTTTTCTTCCAGCACATTGCCGCTCTCACCCAGATAAATGGTAGTAGATGTCACCACTTTTTCACGAATGGAATCAATCGGCGGGTTTGTTACCTGTGCAAACAACTGTTTAAAATAATTAAACAATGGCTGATGATGATTGGAAAGCACAGCTAATGGTGTATCAATTCCCATTGCTCCTATCCCTTCTGCGCCATTTAATGCCATTGGCAGAATGGATGTTTTCAAATCTTCATAAGAATATCCAAAAGCCTTTTGCAGTTTTGCACGTTCTTCTTTTGTATGTGTCGGTACACGCTTGTTTGGAATCTTAAGCTCATGTAAATGCACTAAGTTCTTATCCAGCCATTCGCCATAAGGCTGTTTTGTTGCGTATGATGTCTTTAATTCATCATCATCAATCAAACGACCTGCTACGGTATCCACCAAAAGCATTTTACCCGGCTTCAAACGATCCTTTGACTGGATGCGGCTCTCATCAATCGGTAATACCCCCACCTCAGAAGAAAGGATAAGATAATCATCCTTTGTCACATAATAGCGGGAAGGACGCAAGCCATTGCGATCAAGCACCGCTCCCATAATATCGCCATCAGAAAAAAGAATAGATGCCGGTCCATCCCATGGTTCCATCATCGTTGCATAATATTGATAAAAGTCTTTTCGCTCCTGATTCATCGCCTGGTTGTTTGTCCATGGTTCCGGAATGGTCATCATGACTGCAAGCGGCAATGGCAGCCCATTCATTACCAGGAATTCAAGTGTATTATCCAGCATTGCTGAATCGGAACCGCTCGTGTTAACCACCGGTGTAATCTTTGAAAGTTCCGCCTCTAAAAACTCAGAATACATGGTCTCTTCACGGGATAACATGCGATCTGCGTTGCCTTTGATGGTATTAATCTCACCATTATGAACGATGAAACGGTTTGGATGCGCTCTCTCCCAGCTTGGATTTGTATTCGTTGAGAATCTTGAATGTACAATTGCAATTGCAGATTCATAATTTTCATCATGCAAATCTGTAAAGAATGTACGGAGCTGTCCCACTAAAAACATACCCTTATAAACAATCGTTCTGCTCGATAACGATACGACATAGGTGTCTTCACAAGTCTGCTCAAAAACACGTCTTGCTACATACAGTTTACGATCGAACTCCAATCCTTCCTTAACATCATTTGGCTTTCGGATAAAGCACTGCATGATATGAGGCATACAATCAATTGCTTTCTTTCCAAGTACCTTTGGATTGGTCGGCACATCTCTCCATCCAAGAAACTCCATGCCTTCCTTTTCCACGATAATTTCAAACATTTTCTTCGCCTGGTTACGGCTCATCTCGTCCTGCGGGAAGAAAAACATACCAACGCCATACTCTCTTTCTTTACCAATGGCAATTCCAAGATCTGCAGCGATTTTTGTAAAAAATTTGTGTGATACCTGAAGCATAATACCGACACCATCTCCGGTTTTTCCCTCAGCATCCTTTCCAGCTCTATGTTCCAGATTTTCTACGATCTTTAAAGCATCGGATACCGTCTGATGGGTCTTAATACCCTTAATACTGACAACAGCACCAATACCACAGTTATCATGTTCAAATTCCTGCCGATATAAGCCACCTGTTTTTTGATTCCTTTTTTCCATCGCTTTTTTCCTCTCTTTTTTCTTCCTTCCCATGTAAAACATCTGTCGAAAATTAATATACTCCTACTTTTTCCACTTGTAAACAACTTTTTCATTTTATATTGTCTGATTATTTGACTATTGTAATGATATACTATATATTTTCTGTCTATTTTCTTTATTTTTTGCTTGTCACACACTTTTTGTGTTCTAAGTATAGACAGCTGTTCGTGGCACAACATACATTCCCATCATTTTCCTAGGATATTTGTCACAAATACAGGCTCATTTTAACAAGATTGTCTTTACTAACACAACAACAAGCGGGTTCACAAAACATTCCAGATAAATTCCACTTGCCATAATTCCTGCAACACCCAATACATATAAAGCGTATCGCCACAGAGATTCTTTATCCTGTACTTCCTTACGACGCACAAATAACCAATATAAATATGCAAAAAGCATGCCATATAAGATCCATTGCGGAAACAGCGCTCCTGCACCAATGATAATTCCTTTTATGCCATAGCATTTTACAAAGGAAAGTATAAAAATACCAAGAGCTGCACCGCCCACACCGCTTGCAATATAAAAAAGTACCTTTCGTATTCTTGTCAGCCCACATAGTAACAGTAACAACAGTAATTCATTTCTACGAATCAGCACATACCAAAACATATGTACATTTTCCACCAGAGTACGATCCATACGTTCTACACACAACTTGCTCCATCCTGCAATTTCAGTGATTTCTTCCCACAAAACGCCACGCACAATGATAATTGCAATAAAAAAAGACAAAAGAAACACACCTCTTTTGCCTCGCAATCGATATAAGCGAAACATCATCGGAAATTTCTTTTGTCTGTGATATGCATCATAATAGGAATATTGCTTCATTTGACCTCCACTTCCTGTCCAAATTCTACCTCTATTCATCTTATGATACTGCACATGATTTATGCGTTTTACTGCATTTACTATTTTTCTTCAGATAGTACTTTCACCTGATAAGCCAGAATCGCTGACACTGTCTTCGAATCCTGTATACGTCCTGCATAGATTTCTTCCAGCAAATCCTGCATATCCCATGCCTTGATTTCAATCGTCTCTGCATCGTCCAAATGCTGTTGTCCTGGATGTAATCCTTTCGCCAAATAAACATCAATGAATTCATCGCAAAAAGCCACTGTTGTTTTCAGTGAAATCAACGGTTCTATGGTATCGCAAGTATATCCCGTCTCTTCCGTCAACTCTCTTCGTGCACAGACCATGGTATCTTCCGTCACCGAATCTCTCGATCCTGCCGGGACTTCCCAGGTCATACGTTCAAGTGCATGACGATACTGGTGCACCAGCACAATGCGGCCATCTGGCAATACAGGAATTACCGCTGCTGCACCTTTTCGGTGGCTCACAAAATCCCACGCCTCTTTATGTCCATTCGGCAGACGCACGGTATCCGCGTACACATCAATGATTGATCCCTGATACACGAGTTTTCTTTCTTCTACCTCTACATGCTCCATATTCTTCTCCTTTTATGAAAAAATAGTCAGCTTGCGCTGACTATTTTTATTTTGCATAATCCGTTACTCTCGATTCACGAATTACATTTACTTTAATTTGTCCAGGATAATCTAATTCTGCTTCAATTCTCTTAGAAATATCCCTAGCCAACAATACCATTTCAGCATCATCGACCTGTTCAGGAACTACCATTACCCGAACCTCTCTACCTGCCTGAATAGCAAAAGACTTTTCGACTCCCTTAAATCCATCGGTAATCTCTTCTAACTGTTGTAATCTGTTTGAATATGCTTCTAATGTTTCACGTCTTGCACCAGGTCTAGCCGCACTGATTGTATCCGCAGCCTGTACCAGGCATGCAACCAATGTCTCTGGCTCTACATCTCCGTGATGTGCCTCTACAGCATTGACCACAATTGGTGATTCCTTGTATCTCTTACAAAGTTCTGCACCAAGCTGTACATGTGTACCTTCCATTTCACGGTCTACCGCCTTACCAATATCATGAAGTAAACCAGCGCGTTTTGCCAATCTGACATCCTCGCCAATTTCAGCAGCAAGAAGACCTGCCAACTGTGCTACTTCAATCGAATGCTTTAAGACATTCTGACCATAACTGGTACGATATCTCATCTTACCAAGAAGTTTAATAAGCTCTGGGTGTACGCCATGAACACCAACCTCTAAGGTTGCGGCTTCACCTTCTTCACGGATCAAAGTCTCTACTTCTTTTTGAGCCTTTTCTACCATCTCCTCAATTCTAGCTGGGTGAATACGACCATCTACAATCAACTTCTCTAAGGCAATTCTAGCCACTTCACGTCTCACTGGATCAAACGCAGAAAGAATTACTGCTTCCGGTGTATCGTCAATAATAAGTTCAACACCTGTCAATGTCTCAAGTGTACGGATATTACGTCCCTCTCGACCGATAATTCTTCCTTTCATTTCATCATTTGGAAGTTGAACAACAGAAATTGTTGTCTCAGCAACATGATCCGCAGCACATTTTTGGATTGCTGTAACTACGATATCCTTTGCCTTTTTGTTTGCTTCCTCTTTTGCCTGCGCCACAGATTCTTTGATCAGCTTTGCAGTGTCAAGTTTTACATCTTCTTCAACAGTTTTTAAAAGTATTTCTTTCGCTTGTTCGGAGGTTAATCCTGAGATTCTTTCTAGTTCCTGTACTCTTTGCTGATTTAACTTTGCAACTTCTTCTTTTTGCTTGTTAACCGCATGTTCCTTTGCAGTATATTCAGCTTCACGCTTTTCGAGAGCCTCTAATTTCTTATCGAGGTTTTCTTCCTTTTGAAGAACACGATGTTCATTTCGCTGAATCTCCGCTCTACGCTCACGAATCTCCTTTTCAAGCTCATTCTTTGTCTTCATAGACTCTTCTTTTGCCTCTAAAAGAGCTTCACGCTTCTTTGTCTCTGCATTCTTAACAGCCTCATCAATAATCTCTCGAGCTCTGTCTTCTGCACTGCCTACTTTCTTTGCTGATGCCTTCTTATAGGACGAATTTGCAATGGCAAGAGACACTGGAACTGCAACGACTAACGTAACAACCGCTGTGATTATTATCGCAAGCACAGGAGCACCTCCCTTATTTAATTTTATTGTACATACATCATGAAAAATTAATAATCTACATATAAATACAACAATTAAATTCTATACTTTATTACAAAGCTTGTCAAGATTATTCACCACAAGCAAGCGCGACGAAAATCAATCCCAAGTCGTATCACAATCACGCAAAACCCTGCTGATATCGCTAGAGGAAAAGCCTCGTTGCAGTAAAAACCGATAGATTTTTGCTCGTTCTTCTCTCGTTGCATTTTCAGAATCATATCTTTTTTTTATGAGTAATTTTTGGATAAGTTCTGTCTGCGATTGTTCTAGTTCTTCTTCCATACAAGCATCAATCAGCTCACGGTCAATTCCCTTTTTCAAAAGATCCTGGGTCATACGCATACGACTGCGACTCTCCTGATAAAACCGGATATGAGACCGCGCTAATCTGGCATCGTCAAGGTAATGATACCCCTCCACATATGCAATTGCCTCTGCAATCGCTTCCTCTGGATAGCCTCCTTCGCGCAACTTCCTCTCTAATTGCTTCGTGGAACGATCCATCTTTTCTAGTAAATGCATCGCGCGTCGTCTGGCACGCGGAATCAAAATCTCCTGCAAGATCGTCTCATATAAAGCGTCTGAAAGTTCTTCCCCTTCCTGTAATTGCAACTTTCGCAATTCACCTTTATAGAGTGTAAAATCCACCCCATTACTGAGGTGGACTTTGTTTTTATTGTTTTTGGTAGCATCAATAGCTTCTATATACACAATCTTATTCTTCTTCCTGTGGCTCTGCTTCTACTTCCTCCGGCTGGAAGTGTTCTCTAACCTGCTGTTCTATCTCATCACGCACTTCCGGATGTTCACGCAAAAAGGTCTTTGCATTCTCACGTCCCTGACCGATCTTATCACCCTTGTATGCATACCATGCACCAGACTTATTCACAATATCAAGATCTGCAGCAATGTCCAGGATATCTCCCTCTTTTGAGATGCCCTGTCCAAACATAATATCAAACTCTGCCTCTCTAAATGGTGGCGCGATCTTATTCTTAACAACTTTGATACGGGTACGGTTACCAATCACTTCACCCTGCTGCTTAATTGCTTCAATACGACGCACATCAAGACGTACTGACGAGTAGAATTTCAGTGCGCGACCACCTGTTGTCGTCTCTGGATTACCGAACATAACACCGACCTTTTCACGCAACTGGTTAATAAAGATTACGATACAATTTGACTTGCTGATCACAGCTGTCAGCTTACGTAATGCCTGCGACATCAAACGCGCCTGCAATCCGACATGAGAATCCCCCATATCTCCATCGATTTCAGCCTTTGGAACAAGGGCTGCCACCGAGTCAACAATAACAATATCTACTGCACCAGAACGCACCATTGTCTCTGTAATCTCCAGTGCCTGTTCTCCATTATCTGGCTGTGAAATATAAAGATTATCGATATCAACACCAATATTCTTGGCATAAACCGGATCTAAGGCATGCTCAGCATCAATAAATCCTGCGATACCTCCAGCTTTTTGTACCTCAGCTACTGCATGTAATGCCACCGTTGTCTTACCACTGGACTCCGGCCCGTAAATCTCAATGATTCTTCCCTTTGGAAGACCACCCTGTCCGAGTGCAATATCAAGACTCAATGAGCCAGTCGGAACAGTCTCCACCTGCATCTGATTGCTGGTGTCTCCCAACTTCATGATAGATCCTTTTCCATACTGCTTTTCTATGTGAGAAATTGCTGCGTCTAACGCTTTTAGCTTATCATCATTTGCCATATTTAAAAACCTCCATATCGAACCTCTGTTCGCTTTTTATGTTCTAATACTAGTATACTTCCGTAAAAAAGTCAACCCAATTTTACGTACCTGTTTTCTGTTACTCTTTAACATTCTGGGGAAATCATACGAAAAAAGACAGTAGCAACGCGCTACTGTCTTATTATATCCAGCCTTTTATCATCCTGTCAAGCCAGCACAACTTTCTTTCCAAAAATTGTTAAAAAACTTAACTACGTCCAAATTCTGACAGAATTAATCCTTCGTTACGATCAAGTGTCATACCCACACTCCAGCTGTTAACAAACAAAAGCAATGGTCTTCCCTTAAGGTCCTTAATTTTCTTCATATCAGAAGTTCCGGAAAGTTTATCCAGATCAATATCTTTATTTTCAATCCAACGAATATGTTCATATGGTAGATTTTCCATACGAATTTCCACGTTATATTCATTGTTCAGACGATATTTTAATACATCAAACTGCAGTACACCAACAACGCCGACAATGATTTCTTCCATACCTGTATTGTATTCCTGGAAGATCTGAATCGCACCTTCCTGGGCAATCTGGTTGATTCCCTTCATAAACTGCTTACGTTTCATGGTATCCACCTGACGCACTCTGGCAAAATGCTCTGGTGCAAAGGTTGGAATTCCTTCAAATGCAAACCGTTTTTTCCCGCTGACAATGGTATCACCAATCGAAAAAATACCCGGATCAAACACACCTATGATATCTCCAGCATATGCTTTGTCTACTATTTTTCTTTCCTGTGCCATCAGCTGCTGTGGCTGTGAAAGTTTCATAGTCTTATTCCCCTGCACATGGAACACTTCCATTCCCGCATCAAATTCTCCAGAGCAGATACGCATGAAAGCAATTCGGTCACGATGTGCTTTATTCATATTCGCTTGAATTTTAAATACAAATGCTGAAAAGTCCGGTGAAAATGGATCAATTTCTCCCTGATCGGATTGTCTTGGCAACGGAGATGATGTCATCTGCAAGAAATGCTGCAAGAAAGTCTCCACACCAAAATTAGTCAGTGCCGAACCAAAAAATACTGGCGAAAGTTCTCCCTTTGAAACCAGATCCATATCAAACTCTGCGCTGGCACCATCTAAAAGCTCAATTTCATCTAGTAATGTCTGTTTCTGTTCCTCACCAATCTCATCGAGCAATGCCGGATCATCAATTGCGATTTCCTTCTCTGTACCTTCTTTTGTTCCTTTTAAAGTATCCGCAAACGTCATGACATGTTTTGTATTTCTGTCATATACACCACGGAATGCTTTACCAGAACCTATTGGCCAGTTAATCGGGCAAGTCGCAATTCCCAATTCTTTTTCTATATCATCTAAAAGTTCAAACGTATCATTTGCATCGCGATCCATTTTATTGATAAAAGTAAAAATTGGAATATGACGCATAACACATACTTTAAACAGCTTTCTTGTCTGTGCTTCCACACCTTTGGATGCATCGATTACCATGACTGCCGAATCCGCTGCCATCAAAGTACGATACGTATCTTCTGAGAAATCCTGATGCCCCGGAGTATCCAAAATATTGATACAATATCCATCATAATGGAACTGTAATACAGAAGATGTTACCGAAATACCTCTCTCTTTTTCAATTTCCATCCAGTCAGACACCGCGTGTCTGGCTGTTGCCTTCCCTTTCACAGAACCAGCCAGATTGATGGCTCCACCATATAACAGAAATTTCTCGGTCAGGGTTGTTTTACCTGCATCCGGGTGAGAAATAATCGCAAATGTTCTTCTCTTTTCAATTTCTTTCACTAAATCTGACAACGTATGTCCCTCCGTTTATCCTACGCTTTATCTATATCTTACCTCAAACTAATTTAGTTTAGCTTACTTATACAATTCTTGTCAAGTTGTGCTTCCCAACCAGCGTGATTGATGCTTATTTCTACACAGCAATTTAGGGACGTACCATAAAAGTCCGTCCCCTCCATACTAATTCATCGTGGAAATTACAATATGATCTGCAGCAATTCCTGCTTTGCGATTAATAATATCTTCTACCTGTGCACGTTGCGCATCTGTGACTTCCGTCGCATTTAAAATCACATCTGCTCCATCTGCTGCAATGGAAACGACCGCCTCCTCAAACCCCTTAGAAGATAACATCAGTTCGCAGGCCGCTTCTTTTTGTGCCAGTTCTGTCATCACTGCTAATTCCTCCACTGCCGCCTGTTTTTCTACATCCGTCAATGCACTGTTATTTACCACTTCCATCAACGTTGATTTTGCTGCTGCTCTTGTCTGTTCCCGATCCATTTTCAAACTTGCCGCTTTGGATACCTGCACATTTTTGCTATCTGTCAACACGGTTTCTCCTGCATGGTCATCTCCCATATCACTACTACTTGCTTCCGTATCGGTCAAAATTTCTTCCTCCGTAAGTGATGCTGTTTTCTTCGTCTTTTTTGCATCCTGTTTTTCATTCTTCGTTGCCATGGTTGCAATCTCTTTTTCATCATTTTCATATGTATAATTGAGATAACCTGCTGCTGCAATCATAAGTGCCAGTGCCGCTACTACAATCTGATTTTTTCGAAATACTCGTTTCATGTTCCCTCCTGTGATCCCATCTCTACTATTGATATCTTATGTGCATCCACGGAAAATAATGCCTGTATTGCTTCATAGATTGCCACACGGACATGATCATCTGAGGCCCCCTGTGCCACCACACAGACGCCTCGTATTTTGGGCGATATTGTTTTCGTTTCATATGGTGTATTCGACGCTAGTACCGTGGAATGTTCTGCACTCATTTCCTGCTGCGTCACCTCCCCTGCTTCTTTTGTCACACTACTCTTGCTGTTACTGTCTTGTGCCAGAACGCTTTCGCCCTCATCTTCCAATGTAATCATCACACGCACAGCACCCACACCATGCATCTGCGCGATCAGTTCCTCCAACTCTTGTTCCAGTTGTCTTACATAAGTCTCATTTTGCAACTGTGGTTCCTGTTTTTGCTCTGCCCCGGAAAGCCTCTTTTCTTTCGTATCAACCGGTATTGCGATTACAAGCAAAAGAACGCCTAGTAATATACAGACAATCCATTTTTGCCGATCCATCTTTTTAAAAACGGATGTCATCGCTTTTCTCCAATTTTCCATTATTCCTCCTGTCCCTGCACAATGGCATTTACATAGTTCTCATCCAAAAAAGAATACGATTCTGCTTCTTCTTTTCGTCTTTCCCACTCTTCATAATAGCCACGAAACGCCTGATTCCAACGCTGTTCATAATTTCCCTTTCCAATTCCCAGTACAGATGTCAGGCAAAACAAAACCAGAATCATCTCCAGAAAAAAACGTAAATAACGGCGATATACGTCTGAAGGGAGCAAATACAAAAGCATTGCAAATATCAGAAATAGCGAGATATACGCCTTCACCCATACAAGCACTAGTTGTGTCCTCCGATCAATGTCGTCATTGCCACTGTGATAAAAATAAGAATGGCACAGTTCGTCAGAATCCGAAACAGCATGCCGCCTCCCTTTGCCGCCACCAAAATAGCATTACTGATACGTTTATCTGCAACAGGTTCCACAAACGCCGCCAATACGCGGTAAAAAAATGTCATAATCCCCACTTTCGATAAGGGCACTGCAACTAAAAGCACCAGGACAACAAGCGCCGCCGCCCCGATTCCGCTGCGAATCACTTCACTCGCAGCTAAAAACAAATCGGATGCTGCCGATAAGGTCGACCCAATTCCAGGCACAAATGCAAGAGATTTTCGAAGCGTCTGTCTTGCAAAGGTATCCGTTACCGGAGCAATCGCATTTTTTATAATATTTAACCCCAACACAATCGATGTTAGAATTTTAAGTGCCCACGAAACCATATTTTCCAATAAATCCGTTAATTTCGAGAAACGTCCCTCTTCCATCACATAATTTAATAACCCCATGACTACATAAATACGGATCAACGGCACCAGCCCATCTGCCAGAATCCATTGGACCAGATAGACCACCAAATACCCCAGCTCATAAAAGCCCAACGCCGTCGCGTCCCCACCGGTCACAACAACGGTTGTCGCAAACACCGGAACGAACGCTGTCATAAAATCCAAGACAATGCCAATCGTTTGCTGCACCACCTGGTCGAGCAGCAACACCGATTTCATTAACAGCACCATCAAAAGAGCATATACCAGCAAAAAACAGACATTGGAAATATAGGATTGTTCAAACACCTGCGCAAAATTTTTCAATAAAGAAAACGCAATGGTTAAAAGCAGAATATAAAGCAGATACTTACGGTTCAACTCCCATTCTCCCAGAAAAAATTGCCAGATCATTTGTCCCAATCCCTGACTAAAATCCATTTCTCCGGTGATCAGCTTTTCTACAATCTGTGCAAAAGATAACTGCGTCAGGCCGCCACTTTGTCCCAGCGTATCTTCAATGCCACTAAAATCTAACGACGTCAAAAGTGTTCCTACGGTATCATCCATCATAAAAAAGCCTCCACAGTTGATAAAAATGCCATCAGCACCGGCATACCAAGTGCCAATATGGACAACTTCGCTAACACTTGTATCTGACTTGCTATACTTGCGTACCCCGCATCCCTACAGATAGAGGAAGTGAATTCAGAAAGATACGTGATTCCTATCATCTTTAAAATCACATCCATATAGAGGGTATCTACATGCACAAAATCTGCCAGATGCTCTATATATACCATAATCTCCTGTATCTTTGACAACACAGAAAAAAAGATTACGGCACAACAGGCAAGGCTTAAAAGCATTGCAAATTCCGGTCGCTCCTGCCGAAACAAAAGTGCCAGAAGTACAGTTGCAATCCCCGCTACTGCCACACACACCATATGCTTATCGCCTCCTACATATCAAATAATGTTTCCATCATAGCAAACAAATCTACAATATACGGAACCACCCAAAACAATACAACCAAAAGACCTCCCAAGGAAATAAAAAATGCCTGTTCATCCCTTCCACTATGTTTCAATATTTGATTTAAAATGGTTACCAAAATACCAACGGCTGCAATTTTAAATAATAGTTCTACCGGCATATTCTCATAGCAACAGCAATAACAACATCATCAACCCCATTCCTGTTGTACATGCTGTCACCTTTCCCCTTTCTTTTTTTGTACGTTCTTCCGCCATCACCTGATGGGAAAAAGCTTCATAAAACACAGCAAAATCTTGTGCCTCTCCGGGAACGCTGGCAGAAAATAAGGAGCAAAGAGCCTGCATAAACAAGACCCTTTCCTCCTCTTTTGTCATTGCTTTCAATTCCGGTGTTAATTCTTCCTGCAAAATTGCTTCCATTGTTTCTTTATTATGTAGCAAAAGACGCAGACGAACCTGGGTAAAATAAGTACAAAGCCCAATAACTTTCCGTTCACTTTCCATGGCAAGCACTGCCATGACGGGCAGATTTCGTTTAAGCACTGCCTGCTGCATACGCAAAAGGCACGTTTGCATTTCCTGCAAAAATTGCATGCGCTGCTGTCTTGCATACCACTGCTGATACAAAAGTCCCATACTGCCCAGCAAAAAAACGCTCACACCAAATGCTTTGTACACAATACATCCCCCATTTCATTGTAAATTGTAAGCATTCGTCTCCCATCTGCTTCTTTTTCCATCCAAAGCAGACGTAAAAACGCACATTCTGCCATCCACGGCTGCATACTTCTTTTCTCCCAGTATTCCGATACACTTCCTGCATGCATCGTTGCCAAAATACCAATGCCACAACGCATCGCATATGCAATATTCTGCAAATCTTTTTCTCCACCGATTTCATCTAATGCTAACACCTGTGGTGCCATCGTACGGATTGCCTGCATGCTGGCAGCCTCTTTTTCGTATCCAGAATACACATCGGTATGCATGCCGACATCATTTTGCGGTACGCCAAAATTTACTGCAGCCACCTCATATCGTTCATCCAAAAGTGCTATCCCGCGGCAATTAGCACGGTTTGAAAGCAAACGTAAGATATCGCGTAAGCATGTTGTTTTGCCCACCCCCGGTGCTGCTAAAATCAATGTATGTAAAAATCTTTCTTTTTCAAAAAGCCATGGCACGACCCAATTTGCACACCCCTTTTTTTCATGCGGAATCCGGATAGAGAAAAACATCGGGTATTCCATAGCCAGATGCGTCCCTTCTGCCATGTACTGCCCACAAACACCGACGCGAATCCCCCCGGGCAGCGTAAGATATCCCTGCCGCAATTGCTTTGCATACGCATAGCGGGAATACTCACAAAGATATGTCATCATCTCCTGCAAATCCTTTTCAAAAAGACGTATTCCTGCCTCTGCGCTCTCTGTTTTCCTACTATGAATGGGATCTACATAAAAATAATCTCCTGCGGTAATAAACTGCACCGGTTGTCCGATGCGAATGCGAATCTCCTCCAATTCTGCAACATCCCATGTTATTTTCTCCATTACCTGTCGTAGTTTCATCGGAAATATTTGTTTTAACTCGTCCATCTGTTTTTCAGCCATAATCTAATATATGATGGTACAAGATTTTTATGATTACCAGATGCGGCATAATGTATTCAGAATCAAAACGATAAAACATGCTCGATCTATTTGCCCCACCGCCATGATAATAAAAAAAGAGATGTGACCGTAATCACATCTCTTACTAAACGCAATTTAAATTTAGTTATACTTACGTTTTCTAGCAGCTTCAGACTTCTTCTTACGCTTTACGCTTGGCTTTTCATAGTGCTCTCTCTTGCGGATCTCCTGCTGGATTCCTGCCTTAGCACAGTTGCGCTTGAATCTGCGTAATGCGCTATCTAAAGATTCGTTCTCTTTAACTGTTACACTTGACATAGTCTTACACCTAACCTCCCTCCAGTTGGGTATTGTGCATATTCAACTGTTTGGGTAAATATCTTTGCACAGTAAAATATTATAGCATAAAATCATGTTACGTCAACTGTTTTCTTCATAAACTGTCAATTTCTTCAACATGAATTTACGAATTACACCGTTTTATCCACCATTTTAGGATAACTGTGCTGCTAATGCCTCTGCCACAGCTGCAATCGCATCCGGAATACCAGCCGGATTCTTACCGCCAGCCTGTGCCATGTTTGGACGACCACCGCCGCCACCACCAACAAGTCCGGCAATGGATTTAATCAGGTTACCCGCATGCGCACCCGCTTTCATAGCCTCATCTGTAACCATAGCAACCAGATTTACTTTTCCATCTTTTGCAGATGCTAAAACAACAACGCCTTCTCCTAATTTATTCTTGAGGTCATCGCCAAGATCACGTAAACCATTCATATCCACGTCATCTACCGATGTTGCCAGAAGTTTCACACCAGATACTTCAACGACAGCGTCCATAACATTACCGAGTGCACTCTGTGCTGCCTTTGCTTTGAGTGATTCATTCTCACTCTGCAATTCCTTCACTTCTGCCATCAGTTTTTCCAGACGTTCTACCAGATTTGCAGGTGTTGCCTTTACTGTCTTAGCAGCCTTCTGCATCTCCTTTTCCACGTTCGCATAATAAGCAATCACATTTGTACCTGTCAAAGCTTCAATACGTCTGACACCAGCAGCTACGCCATTTTCAGAAATAATCTTAAATGCCATAATATCGCCGGTATTTTCTACATGTGTACCACCACAGAATTCCTTAGAGAAGTCTCCCATGGAAACGACACGAACCTTTTCTCCATATTTCTCACCAAACAATGCCATTGCGCCTGTCTGCTTTGCTTCTTCCTGCGTCATCACTTGTGTTACAACCGGAATATGTTCTGCAATCTTTGCATTTACCATGTCTTCTACACGCTGCAATTCATCTGCCGTCATGGCTGAAAAATGCGTAAAGTCAAATCGTGTACGCTCTCCATCCTGGAAAGAACCGGACTGTGCCACATGATTACCAAGTACTTCCTGCAATGCTTTTTGCAGTAAATGTGTTGCGGAGTGATTGCGACAGGTGTTCATACGATTGGTCTTATCTACAGACAATGTCACTTCCTGACCAACCGCAATCATGCCCTGCTCCATATGACCAACATGGCCATATCTTCCACCAACAAGCTTCACGGTATCATCTACAATAAACTTGCCACCATCTGTATAAATCACACCTTTATCTCCCTGCTGGCCACCCATGGTAGCATAAAAAGGTGTCACATCGCATACAATCGTTCCATTCTCACCCTCAGCGATACCATTTGCAAGTTCAGACACAACCCTGCCCTCTGCATCTTCTTTTGCTGTTGCAAGAACGGTAACCTTACCTGTATCCTCTAACTTATCATAGCCGGTAAACTCGGATGTAATTGATAAATCTACATTTTCAAATACAGAAGCATCTGCACCCATATAATTGGTAACTTTACGTGCAGATCTTGCTTTCTGACGCTGTTCTTCCATGCAGGCATGGAATCCTTCTTCATCATAAGAGAAACCTTTTTCTTCGAGAATTTCCTGGGTCAGATCTACAGGGAATCCGTACGTATCGTATAATTTGAATGTATTTTCACCAGAAAGTTCTTTTGAACCAGCTGCAACCATCTCCTGTTCCATCTGGGCAAGAATAGCAAGTCCCTGGTCAATGGTCTTATTAAATTTCTCTTCTTCCTCTGTCAGAACCTTAAAGATAAAGTCTTTTCTTTCTTCTAATTCCGGATAACCATCCTTACATTCCTCAATAACGGTATTGGAAAGATTAGCAAGGAAGGTATCCTTGATACCAAGCATTCTTCCATGACGCGCTGCGCGACGAATCAGACGACGTAATACATAACCACGGCCTTCATTCGATGGCATAACACCATCTGACACCAAAAATGTAGAGGAACGGATATGGTCGGTAATCAGACGAATCGATACATCATCCATCGCATCCACCTGATATGTCTTCCCACTCATCTCACAAATACGGTCACGAATTGCCTTCATGGTATCAATATCAAAAACAGAATCCACATCCTGCATAACAACGGCAAGACGTTCCAATCCCATACCTGTATCAATGTTCTTCTGCTCTAATTCACTATAACCGCCTTTGCCATCACCATAAAACTGGGTAAATACGTTGTTCCATACTTCCATGAAACGATCACACTCGCATCCCACTTTACAGTCCGGACTGCCACAGCCATATTTTTCACCACGATCATAATAGATCTCAGAACATGGTCCACAAGGTCCTGCGCCATGTTCCCAGAAGTTATCACATTCACCAGTCTCAGGATCACGGTAAAAACGGGTGATTCTATCTGCTGGAACACCAATCTTTTTATTCCAGATTTCAAAAGCCTCATCATCCTCTCCATAAATAGATGGGTAAAGACGATCTGGTTCCATACCAAGGACTTCCGTCAAAAACTCCCATGACCAGCTGATGGCTTCTTTCTTAAAATAATCTCCGAAAGAGAAATTTCCAAGCATTTCAAAAAATGTCAGATGACGTGCTGTCTTACCAACATTTTCGATATCACCTGTACGAACACACTTCTGACAAGTCGTCACACGACGTCTTGGCGGAATCTCCTGCCCTGTAAAATAAGGCTTCAATGGTGCCATACCGGCATTAATCAATAACAGACTGTTATCGTTATGTGGTACCAATGAAAAACTCTTCATTGCAAGGTGACCCTTGCTCTCAAAGAATTCAAGGTACATTCTTCTTAATTCGTTTACTCCATACTTCTTCAACGTATCTTCCTCCGAAATTTATTCTTGTGCAGTTGTATCCTCTGTTGCTGCTCCCTGCGCTTCATTTTTCGCATTCTTTTTCTTGGCTAATTTTATACCAAGCAGTGCTCCGCATACCGCGATCACTACTAATATAACAAACAGTAACAGATACGATAAAAAACTACTTACAATCATATTCATATGCCTCCTTGTGACATAGTATTTGTAACATTACTATTATATAGAAATCATCTATGCTTTTCAAGACACCTCATAGATAATTTCCAACGACTTCCATACGCTGACTGCAAGCTTACATCAACGATTAAAATGGTAACTTAAGTTGGCTTGCATCTTCCGTTTCTAAAAGAACATCATCCTGCAAATACGCTTCCGGCTGGTCTGCTGCACTTGTAGCAAGCACATCACAACGCTCATTTTCCGGATGTCCGTCATGTCCCTTTACCCAGACAAATTCCACCTGATGCGGTGCTTTTGCTGCGAGAAGCGCTTTCCATAAATCTACATTTTTTACCGGTTTTTTATCCGATTTTACCCAATTCTTTTTCAACCAGCTATCCACCCAATGCTGGTTAAGCGCATCGACAACATATTTGGAATCAGAATAAATCGTCACCTGACATGGTTTGTTTAATTCCTGTAAAGCACGGATAACTCCCAAAAGTTCCATCCGGTTATTGGTCGTCTTCTTATAGCCGCATGACAATTCTTTTTCATGTAGATTACCTGTCTGGTCACGCACCTGTAAAATTGCGCCATACCCTCCTGGTCCATCTGGGTTTCCTCTTGCAGCGCCGTCTGTAAATATGGTTACATGCATTTTCTTCTCTCCTAATCCAAATCAAAAATTATATTTTCGCGATCTATCGACACCACTTTCTGTGCAAGTCCCACCAATTCTGGTCTGCGTTTAAAACGTTCGATCAAATCATACTGTTTCCACAGATGCATTGGAAATACCACGTCTACATCTATGTTTTTGAGAAAGTATTCCATCCCAAGATAATACGCATCTCCCAGGCGTGGATCTAAAACAACAAAGGCAACATCTATATGGCGATTTTTTATACGATGCAATTCGCGTTTATATGCATCCCCATATGTTTTCGTATAAAGTTCTGCTTCCATACCAGAATTCCACCAATGCAAATCGCCTGCATGATAAATCGTCTGTCCTTCCACCGAAACCAGATATGCCACGCCTGCATCGGTGGAACGCAGTGTCTCAACGATGAGTTCATCGATTTCATATTTTTCGATTACCGATACAAACTGTATTTCCTTTTTGATTGCCGGGTCAATCCCATTACGCATCAGGTACGCCCGCCCCAATCGAATATCCTTTGAAAAAATATAATTTATCTTTGGATACTTTTCTTTCCAGTGCAATACCTCCAATGAAAAATGATCTTTATGGCTATGACTTGCAAAAACATAAATGTGTTTATTTGCATCCAGTTCCGGCATTTTCCCTTCGAAATGTACTGTTTCCACTGCCTCCTTTGGAAAATAGTCAAAAACCAGAATATGATGATCCAATTCCACCACAAAGCACGAATGCCATACATAAGTAACACGTAACATAATTTTTCCTCTTTTTATTTCATGCGACCAATAATCGCATTTGCCTTCGCATAAATTTCTTTCGGGTCAAATCCAATGAAAAATTGTCCATTTTCATATAAAATCTGTCCATTTACCATCGTCATAGCAACATTCTGCTTACTTCCACTGTAGACGATATTTTTTACCAGATGATTCTCCGGCTGCATATTTGGCTGCATCAGATCTATCATAATAAGATCGGCTTTCTTACCAACAGCAAGCTGATCACAATCATCGAGTCCCATGCACTTTGCCCCGGCCGCCGTTGCCATGTAGAGCACTTCCTCTGCCGGAACACATGCCGCATCTTTTTCCTTTACTTTTGCAAGCGCTGTTGTAAGGAACATCTCACGGAACATATCCAGACAGTTGTTACTTGCCGGTCCATCTGTTCCAATCGCAAGCGCAATGCCTTCGTCCAAGTAACGCTGAATTGGTGCAATACCACTGGCAAGCTTAAGATTGGAAGCCGGATTGGTTACCGCTGTCAATCCCTTATCACGGAAGATTTCAAAATCCTGATCCTCCATATAAATACAGTGATATCCACCACCACCATATTGATACATACCAAGTGCATCCGTTAAGGCTGTCGGTGTTTTGCCCCAACGTTCTTTACACTCCTTCACTTCCAGTGCGGTTTCTGCATTATGTAAAAATACCGGTGATTTTACTTTTTGTGCCAGCGCTGCCACACCCTCCATGAGTTCCATAGAAGTTGTATACTCCGCATGAAATCCAAGGATAAACGATGTCAGATCACTCATCTCATTTACCCGATGATAATCTTCTTCCAATTGTCCCAGACTGCTGGCAAAATTATTCAATCCGGATGTCTGCACCGTACGAAATCCGCAATCAATAGATGCCTGTGCATTTTTCTCCGGGAAAAAATACATATCAAAGTTGGCCGTAATCCCACTTGTCAGATATTCCATAATTCCCAAGATATTAAGCCAGTATACATCATCTTCTGTCAACTGCCCTTCTCTTGGAAAAATTGCCTCATTTAACCATCTCTGCAAAGGCAGATCATCTGCATACGAACGTAAAAATGTCATAGCTGTATGCGTATGGGCATTCTTAAACCCTGGCATCAACAAATTTCCATGCACATCGATTTCACGTTCCCAGATAACAATCTCGTCTTCTGTAAATACATTGGCCACATCTTTGCCATCTCCTATGTAGCAAATGCGGTCTCCTTTTACCCAAAGTTCTCCCTCTTGCATTGTAAATGTATGCCCTTCTCCCGGCAAAAGCATTTTAGCATTGTAAAAACGAATATTCATCCCCCAAAACTTCCTTTCTCTTTTTCCAGTCACTGATGCCATTCCCCAATAGCATCACGTGATCAACAATCATTCTTTCTTTGCAAGCATCGCATGGATCTTTGTGATACTTTTTGTTACTAATGCGCTGAAATCTCTTTCTACCATTTTGCCCGCTTCTATAACTTCTTCCTCTGTCAACGGATGTGGTGAGATACCTGCCGCCAGATTGGATATGCAGGAGATTCCAACAATCTTCATCCCCATATGATTGGCCGCCACTGCCTCACAAGCTGTACTCATGCCAACCGCATCAGCGCCCATCCCTCTACACATTGCAATTTCTTCTGGCGATTCATAGTTCGGTCCCGGCATCTGGATATATATCCCTTCTTTGATTGGCAAATCTAATTCACATGCCGCCTTCCGAATCACCTGTTGTAAATCCTCATCATAAATATGACTCATATCCGGAAATCTGCTTCCCAGTTCTGTGATATTTGCTCCACGAAGCGGTGATGGTACAAGCGTCGCAATCTGTCCAGTAATCATCATCAGATCGCCCGCACAAAATCCACGCTTAATGCCACCTGCAGCATTGGTAAGAAACAAAACTTTTGCTCCCATCATCTTCATCAAACGGATTGGTAAGACCACATCTGTCATCTCATAGCCTTCATAATAATGCACACGCCCCTGCATAGCTACCACTGGTGTATCTTCTACATAGCCAAAGACAAACTGCCCTACATGCCCTGGTGCTGTCGATACTGGAAACCCATCGATCTCTCCATATGGAATTGTTGCCATAACCTTCATTTGACTGGCATAATTCCCCAGACCTGAGCCAAGCACAAGTGCCACTTCCGGTGTAAAGGGAATGCGCTCGCGAATGCTTTCAAAGCATGCACAAAGTTTTTCATATACTGGATTCATACCTTTCCTCCACTTCATACGTTCTTCAAATTTAACATTAAGTCTAACATAAGCAGGCTCCTTTATCAACAAGTGAGGTACGCACGAAAAAAGGCACGGATGTCTTTTTTGTCCACTCTCTTACCTGGGTATCGCGCTTGCTTTTTCTCTCACATACCCTCTATATCTCTCTTGTCTGGGTATCACGCTTGCTTTTTCTCCCACATACCCACTATATCTCTCGCGCCTGGGTATCACGCTTGCTTTTTCTCCCACATACCCACTATATCTCTCTCACCTGGGTATCATGCTTGCTTTTTCTCTCACATACCCTCTATATCTCTCTTGTCTGGGTATCACACTTGTTTTTTCTCCCACATACCCACTATATCTCTCGCGCCTGGGTATCACACTTGTTTTTTCTCCCACATACCCACTACAACTATCTTGCTAGAAATCACATAAGAATTAGAGACAGAACGAGCATTCAGCAAATAGGCGCCACTTTCGTTGAGGGTGGGGGGTGGTATATCTGTGCCTTTTATCATGCTGTTTCACAGAAAAAAGGAGCCGAGCTTATGCTCGACTCCTTAAAACTCAAATCAATTCGATGAACGAAAGCAAATTACTTTGCTACTCTAGCCATTGCCTCATCGTAATCCTTTGTTCCTACCCAGATATCGTTCTTATATGGGTTCTTCTTCTGCTCAATTGATCTCTTCATAATCACAGCGATGCAAATTACGTTAGCAACTAATGCAAGAATAGATACAACTCCTTGTGCTGTTGGGTTTGCTGTGATTCCCATGTCAGCAATTACTTCATTAGAAGTATTTACGCCACTGTTGTAAACAGCGAGTGCCTTGTCATAAAGATCAAGTGCTGAGTAACCCTTTGCTGCTGCTCCACCGTAAACAGATGGAAGAACCGAGAAAGTCTTGCTCAACTGGAATAATGGGAATACCTGTGCAAACATACACCAGATACCAAGTGTGTTAGCACGGTTCTGAATCCAACCACCCTTGTTCCAAAGTGCATTAGCAAATGTAGGAGCAAGAAGAAGTGCAACACCACAATACCATGTATGTGTAGGCAGGTTAGCATATGTATACTGGAAATTCCAGATATCGTATGCAACGATGAACCATACTGTCATATCAGGCCAGATCATATCCTGTGTATTTTTGTCCTTTGATGAGTAAATTCCCCACCAACCTGTCATACAGAAGATATTGAGAACACCTGCGATAGCGTTGAGTACGTTCCACCATCCACCATAAAGGAATACACCTTCGTTTGATGCCCACCAGGCACCTGAAAGGTCACCTGTGATAGCGAAAGCGTGTACTGCTGACTCAAGATCAGAAACAACAGCGATCATGATGTTTGCAGCAACGATGAACCATGGGAATGGCTTAAACCATTCTTTTGCACCAATGCCCCACTGATACTTGATCATCATGAAACCGATACATCCAATAACTGCAGCATAGAGCTTGAAGTAGTGGAACCAACCATCCATGTATTCCATAGTTGGGTTGCTTGCGCCACCAAATGCGCCCAAATGCATACCAATAAAGTAAACTGTAAGAATGAGTGGAATAATAACGAAGATTACCATTCCGCCTGCCTTTGTACGACGGGCAATTTCATTCGTAATGATAAGTCCGGCAAACACGAGTAACCAGCCTATAAGCTGAGTAGCAGATGTGCTGCCATAAATCTGAAACAACATAATTACATTCCTCCCTTACTTGTATTCATACGTTGTTTTTCGAGGTTTTTTCCCCTCTTTTCGCAACAATTTTAACACTTTGTTTATACTATTTCAAACTTTTTTAATAAATATAAACAATCTTACTCACGCACATAAAAATGTGTATAAAATAAAGAACAATCTTTCCCATACAGCAAATTCTGTGTATAAAATCAGACACATTTCGACTCATTTTATAAAAAATGTATACTATTTTATCAAATGATGATACAGATTAAACCGCCGTTATTATCATTCACGATTTTTTGCATCGTATCCTGTAGTTTTAGCTGACATTCATCATCCATGGCAGCAATCTTACTACGCATGCCATCTTCCATCAGTTCTCCTATGGATTTACCAAAAATGTTTGTCTCAAAAACCCCTTCCTTCGTCTTTTGTCCTTCCTTAATATAGGCAATCAAATCCTGTGCCTGCTCCTCACTTCCAACAATCGGAGCAATCTCTGTTTCGATATTTGCACGAATCATGTGAATGGATGGAGACAGTGCCTTCATTTTCACACCAAATTTATTTCCGTGACGAATCAGCACCGGCTCCTCCATGGTAATATCCGACAGTTCCGGCGAAACAACCCCATATCCCTTCTGTTCTACCGACTGCATTGCATCTGCCACCTTTTCATAGGATTTACGCAAATTTGACAGATTTCCAATATACGATAGCAACTGATATTCTCCTGTAATCGGCACACCTGCCAATTGTGATATATTCTCATAATAATAACTTTTCTCAAGTGTCATCGATATTTTTACCTGACCTGTCGCCAAATCCACCTGGTTTAATGCTGTTTTTTCTATGTAATCCTCCGGCTGCGAAAAATCGATAGCAAATATATCCCTTACCTTTGTCGTATCTTCCAATATTCTTTTTGCATAACCTGCAATGCTCTGTTTCATCTCATTTTCTGCCGGCAGCATTTCCACCCATTTTGGAATCGTAAAGGATATTCCACTGACTGGGAATTCATACAGAACGGAAGACAAAATCTCTTCAAAATCTTCTTTTTTCATCTGCTGACAATTCATAGGAAGCACACTGCACTGATACTCCAGTTCCAACTGTTTTGCAAGTTGCTTAGTCTCCTCACTATGTGGATGTCCGGAATTAACAATCATCACATAGGGTTTCCCGATAGCACGCAATTTTTCTACGGTACGCATCTCTGCCTCAACAAAAGCTTCTCGATCCAATTCTCCAAACGTCCCATCACAAGTAACAATCACACCGATTGTCGCGTGATCTGTGATCACTTTTTCCGTCCCCATGGCAGCCGCTTTTTCAAATGGCATCTCATGCGAAGACCATGGCGTTTTTACCATACGCTCCCGATCTCCTTCCATAGCCCCCTTTGCCCCTTGAATCAAGAAACCCACACAATCAATCAAACGAATCTTGCATTTTAAATCATGCGCCAATTCCATCTCCACCTGTTCCTTCGGTACAAACTTTGGCTCCGTCGTCATAATGGTGCGCCCCTGTGCTGATTGCGGCAATTCGTCAATGGTGCGCCGCATAACATTTTCCTCTTTAATATTTGGAAGTACCATCTGCTCCATAAACTGTTTAATAAAAGTAGATTTCCCCGTTCGCACCGGTCCCACGACACCTATGTATATTTCTCCATTTGTTCTGCTTTGTATGTCATTATATAAAGAAAATGTTGTTTCTCCCATAAGAAAAAGCCCCTTCCCATATTTACCTCTAATATATGGGAAGAGACTTCAATTTATGAGTCAATCTTAAAATTATTCTTACCGCTCCGTTTCACTTCATAGAGTGCACGATCTGCTCGTGCAAACAGCTCGGCATAATTCTCCATTCCATCACCTTTCGTACAGCGAACCGCTATACCCACACTACAGGAAAATGGCTGCTTTCCATCCGGCGCACGCATTGTGTGTGTCAGTTCCATAACACGTTCTACACATTTAATCGCTTCTGCCGTATCTTTTTCCTTGAGAAACATAATAAATTCATCGCCACCAAAACGTCCAGCAATGTCGTCCGTATCTATTGAATGACGCAGAATCTGCCCAAAGCTTCGAAGTACCGCATCTCCTGCCTGATGTCCATACGTGTCATTTACTGTCTTAAAATTATCAAAATCGACAATAACCATCACGCAATCTGATGTCGAATGTGAGCGCATAAACTCTTTACACAAAAACTCCGTACTTGCCTTATTATAAGTCGATGTCAGCCGATCCACCATCCCCATACGGCGAAGTCTTTGCTTTGCTTCATGTTCGCTGGCACGATATGTATACAATATCTTTGCAACGTAGCCGGTTAGAACAACGCCAAAAAGGCAACTGAATAAATCAACTGAAAATGTGGCAATCGACTTCGTCAGAAAAGATGCCAGTATATAAGCTACCATCTCAACTAACATCAGTTCCATAGCCTGATAAAAGGTGTATGTAAAGGCAACCATAAACGCAACCGCCATCGGCATATAATAAACCGCCGGCTGGTTCATTTCAACAGGAACAATGCTCATAATTCCTGTAAAAGTCATCACATATAGCTGAAACATACCGCATACAATGGATACTTCCTTGTAGGATCTTGTTTTCTTTTTATAGCGTATGAGCACGATAGGCAAAATCATAGCATGAAGTATTACTGCACCTGCATACACACGCGTGACCTGCCATTCAGAGAACACATTCAAAGAAGCACAAAAATAACCAAAAACCACTATAAGGTATATGATATTCAACGTACATAATGTCTTTTGATTGTTCTTTGTGACACTTGCCTTGTTATCCTCAATATAGGAAATACTGTCCTGTTGCACACGGTCTTTGATCTTATATAGTAATTCCATCAATTCCCCCCTGTTGATGTCATTTCTCTTTTGCTCTGATTATAACATCCGTGCATATATTTTATCATGTATTCTATAACAAATGTGGCATCTGCAGTGCCCCCGGAATACAACGATACGTAATATCTGCCTGATCTCCGCAATCCTCACCATCGGCATGTACCACCATTGGTTTGTCAAATACGATATGCAATTCTTTTGCATTTACAATCTGGAATCCTCGAATGTTCTCATGTTTGCCGGCAAGCAAAAATGGGAAACAGAACAAACAAAGAATACGTGGTATACCATACACAAGACACACAGATAGCTTGCCATCATGTGCATCTGCTGATGGTGCCATCGGTACTGCCCCACCTTCACAAGGGAAATTCATTGCTGCAGCAAAAATAACGTTTTTCATAGAAAGTTGTTTGCCATTATGAAGTGTTGCCGTTCCAGATACAAACGGTGCCTGAAATAATTCTGCAACGGTCAAAAATCCATAGGTTAATTTTCCCAGATGAAGTTTATTTAAAAATACTTTCAAACGTGATGTCAATGCTTTACGACAGACTGCTGCATCAATACCCGCACCTGCGCTGATGGCAAATCGTCTCGTCTTTCCTCCGCACTCGACTTCCCCCACATCAATCGCATCTGTTGTTTCGGACGCCAGAATCTGGCGTAAAATCTGTTCTGGTTCTGCTGTAATATGCAGTCCTCTGGCAAAATCATTGGCAGAGCCAAGTGGAAGATATCCAAAAGTAACACAGGAAAAATCACAGATGCCATTTAACACTTCATTTACCGTTCCATCGCCCCCTCCAACGACAAGAAAACGGTATGTTCCGTCCTGTGTCAATTCACGTGCAATTTCTGTTGCATGACCAACGTACTCCGTGATATGTACGTTGTAAGAAACCCCTTCCTCTTTCAGAATTTTCTCTAACGATTCCCAAATCGCCTGCGACTTTCCGGTACGGGAATGCAGATTGATAATAAATTCGTATGTTGTATTCATTTTTACCCCCTCTTCATGCATTCTCATTTGAATTATGCACTTAAACATGATAACATACTTATGCACTTACGCATTTCATGCGTTATATAGTTATATATTTTACTACAAATCAGTCAGGAATAAAACCATGTTTAACAAATCTATTTTCTTTCAAAAATCTGAACATAATATCAAACGTTTTACATCCACTACGCTCTGGTTGATGATGTCTGTTTTCATCGGACTTGTCGTCGGCCTGATCAGTGGGTCTTTTGGATATTTATTGCAGTGTGTGACAGATTTCCGTCTTGCACATTCCTACTTATTATATGGTCTTCCTTTTGGAGCCGTAGTCATTGTTGCAATGTACCATCTGGTTCTGCACGAAAAAGATCCCGGTACCAACCTCGTCATCTCTGCCATTCACTCTGGAGATCGTATTCCACTGCGTATGGCTCCGTTAATCTATATCAGCACCATTTTAACACATCTTGTCGGTGGTTCCGCCGGGCGTGAAGGGGCTGCTTTGCAATTGGGAGGCAGCATTGGAAATGCTTTTGGTGAGTATCTCGGCTTCCACGAAAAAGATGACCGCAACATCATGATTATGTGTGGTATGAGCGCTGCTTTCTCCGCACTCTTTGGTACGCCGATTGCAGCTGCTGTCTTTTCTATGGAAGTCGTCAGTGTCGGTATCATGCACTATGCTGCGCTACTACCTTGCGCTGTATCATCTCTGATTGCCCGCGCGATTGCTTTCCATTTATTTGGCATTGCGTCACCTTATTATGACATTTTAGAATTGCCTGCTTTTGATATAAAAAGTGCTCTTTGGATTTCCTTATTTTCAGCACTTTGTGGACTTGTCAGCATTTTCTTCTGCGTGACATTGCACCAGACATCTGCACTGTATCAACGTTTTTTTAAAAACCCATATTTACGTGCTTTCGTTGGTGGTTCTCTCGTCCTTCTTCTTTCCATCGGCGTTGGTGGAATTGATATGCAGACCTATAACGGCACCGGAACTTCTATGATTTCCATCTGTATGGATGGAAATATATCTTCCCTTGCCTTTTTATTAAAGATTCTTTTTACCGCTTTAACCCTGGGATGCGGTTATAAAGGTGGCGAAATTGTACCGACATTTTTCATCGGAGCTGCTTTCGGTTCTATGTTTGGAAACCTCATCGGATTTTCACCATCTCTGTGCGCAGCAATTGGCATGGGTGCTATGTTCTGTGGTGTAACCAACAGCCCGATCACATCGCTTCTTATTTGTTTCGAGCTGTTTGGATTTGAAGGCACACCATTCTTTTTACTGGCGATTGGATTTAGCTACACCGTTTCCGGCTACTATAGTCTCTACAGTAGTCAGAAGATTGTCTACTCCAAATACAAATCAAATTTCATCGACAAAAACGCCAAGTGATGCCAGGGACGTTCCTTTTGCCACAAGGAACGTCCCCGACACAACTACACAACTATTCCTCTGTCATAAAATAGAGGCGGGATGCGTAATCTGGAAAATGACGTACTTCATCACTGTAGCCAGTTCCCACAAACGATTGCTTTAATTTGACACCATCGTACATAATAGATGCTCCGCTGCAGATATAGTCTTCGGTCTCTCCATCCATCTTTACAAATCTTGCCAACACATTATGTACCAGTGAATCCGGTTTTACATGAATCGGTGCTGCTGTATTGACGAGATCACCAAATTCTTTGATATTATATTTTCTTGGCAAACCAACAAAATGATACATAGCAAGCGGATCCAATCCCTTTGCTGTATATTTCTTAAACATCGCATTTGGCTGCACTTCTCTTTGCATAAGCATACCAATTGCCGTCTTTTTATCCTGCGATACCACATTCCATTGGAAGCAATTTCCATTTTCTACACGATAAAAATCTCCATATTGCCATATGCTACGGTATTCTTTATACAGGGCAATCTGCGCCTTGATTTGCTCTAGTTCCTCTTTTGACATATCACACAAATTGCATTCATATCCCAGCACACCAAAAGATGCCACAGCAAATCTGGATTCTAATGGTGTCACACGAAGCGTCTGGTGATTTGGACATGCCGATACATGTGCAGAAACACAAGACATTGGATAGCCATAGCTATATCCGTTTTGGATGGTCAGCCGACATACAGCATCCGTATTATCACTTGCCCAAATCTGTGGAAAATAGCAAAGCATCCCTAGGTCAAAACGATTCCCACCTGATGCACATCCCTCAAATAATACCTCCGGAAATGCCTCTGTCAGCTCTTTTGCCAGGCGATACACACCTTGGATATAACGATGCGCTACTTCCTGCTGTCGGTCACTTGGCAAATATTGTGAATAATAATCTGAAATAATACGATTCATATCCCACTTTACATAGGCAATATTTGCACTTCCAATCACATTTTTCATCTGCGCAATCATATAATCCACAACCTCAGGATTTGCAAAATCAAGCACTCTTTGGTTACGGCCTTCCGCATGATCTTTTCCAGGAATTTCCATGCTCCACTCCGGATGCGCCCGGTATAAATCACTATCGACATTCACCATCTCCGGTTCCACCCAAATACCGAAAGAAAGTCCAAGATCATTTACTTTCTTGCAAAGCCCTGCCACACCATTTGGCAGCTTCTTCGTATTCGGACTCCAGTCCCCCAACGCTTTTGTATCATCATCCCGCGTTCCAAACCAGCCATCATCCATAACAAACAGCTCCACACCGACGTCTTTTCCCATCTTAGCAAGACGAAGTAAGCTACTCTCTGAAATGTCAAAATAAGACGCTTCCCAGCTATTTAAAAGTACCGGTCGCTCTTTATGCTGCCAGGTTCCTCTTACCACATGCTCTCTTACAAACGGATGCATATGACTGCTTACACCAGAAAAACCTTCATGCGAAAATGTCATCACTGCTTCTGGAGCTTCGAATGCTTCCCCCGGTGCAATTTTAAACGCAAAATTGGTAGGATTGATGCCACTGACAATACGTGTTTTATCAAAACTGTTGACTTCCACAGCCTCGTAATGATTTCCACTGTATACCAGATTGAATCCATAACAATTGCCCATCGTCTCCGATGTTCCTGGTTCACTCACCATAAAAAATGGATTGCATCGGCTGGAAGAACTTCCGGTATAAGAGGAATTTACAAATTTCCCAATATTTACCGTCGTATCATAACGGTTCATTTCCTTTGTCCATCCGCCATGGAATGACGTCACCACATAACCTGCCTGGTTCAAATCCAACTGCATGCTCATCAGTCGCGTAAGCTGCACCGGCTGTTCTGATTTATTGATAAATTTACTGCTTCGGACAATCACATCTTCTTCTGGAAAAATGCTATATACCAGTTCTAAAAGAAATCCCTCGTTTTTATCACGCAAATGTACCACCAGCTGTTCTGCATCTTCTACATCCGCATAGGTACTTGGCAGTGTTTCTAATGCCGCTTTGCCTTTCTTTTCCACCGCATCTACAAACACAAAATCCGTTGTACTGCTTCCGTCTGCACAAATCACCTCAATCAATGGTTCCCGGATATCTCCCTTGCCATAGCCAGACATTTCTAAGCACATATCCTCTAAAGTAAAATTAAGATGCTTCTGGTCATAGGCAATCGTATTGCCCGGAGCAAAAGTATGTTTTTCCACCAGACTAGCGCCATTTCCTAACGCAATTTTCCTTCCATAATACAAATGTTCTAATTGTCCTGTCTCCATCACACGAAAAGCGTATGTCGTTTCTTTTGTGTGCAATGCATATAAATGATCATGAATTTCTATCATATTTTTCCTCCTCGTTAGTCGCAGAGGTGCCAAAAGGACGCCCCTCCGGCACCTAGCACCTGTTGCACTATTTTCTACTATGTAATTCTTCTGTGATTTCTTCCATCTTAGCATCTGTCAAAATATATTTCTTTGCAAATACGATCGCACCGATAATCAAAACAACAATTGGAATCAATGTCATAGAAAAACGAAGTCCCATTCTTGATCCCTCTGCAATTGGTTCAACGATAACAGCCTCCTTATCACTGCTGATATGGAAAATATACAATACCATAGAAGATACAAATCCCGCAATACCGGAAGCAAGCTTTACAACAAACGTCTGCATAGAGAAAATCACAGATTCGTCTCTTCGATGATTCTTTAACTCACCGTAATCAACGGTGTTGGCAAGAAAGATGGTAATGATAACATTTAACACCCCTACCGCTGACATAATGAGTGCTGCCGGGATCAAAAGCAAAGCTACATTTGTTGCTCCCGCTAAAGATACCACAATGATAATGATATAACCTGCAATCGCCATTCCAAAACATGTATAGAAAATCTTAACCGTATCCATAAACTTACGAAGGATTGGGAAAAACAGCATCATGGAAAGAATCTGGAAGCCGCCGCCCACCATATTAAATAAAGTAAAATCACCCTGGTAAGAATTCGGACTAAAATCATATTTCAAGAAGAAATAAACAAGCTGCTGTGTAATATAAAGTGCCGTATTAATCATAACAATAGCTACAACAACCGTCATCGCCTGATCATTTTGTACCAACGCCTTAAACATATCTTTGATAGACGCAGCCTTCATATCTACCGTTGATTTTTCCTTGATGAAAAAACAGGTAATGCAAATAAAAATCACAAACAGAACAGCAATAATCAATGCAAATTTGCTATATCCCAGACGATTGATTTCATTATCTGTTGTCCCGCCGCACATTTTACCAAGTGCTGCCACACTCATAACCGTAATAATGGAAATCAGCGCAGAACCTACACCTGCACAAGAACGGGCAAAGGCAGACAAGCTTTCTCTTTCTCTCCCAGATTCTGTAAATGCCGGTACCATAGACCAGTATGGGATATCCATCATGGTGTACGTCATGCCCCAAAGAATGTAAGTTACCGATGCGTACGCAATCAATCCAGCCCCATCCAACTCTGGTGGAATAGAGAACATCAAATATAAAATCACCGCATTGGTAATGGTTCCAATCAAAAGCCATGGGCGAAACTTTCCCCATTTTGTCTTCGTTTTTGCAACGATTACACCCATAATCGGATCATTAAACGCATCAAAAACACGCGCTACCATCAAAAGAACCGCAATCGCCGCCGCACTAATACCCATAACATCCAAAAAATAAATGGATATGTATGACGCTGATAGCATATAAACCATATCTTTTCCGACTGCGCCAATACCATAAGCAAACTTCTCTTTGCCATTTAACTTCTTCGTTTCCATGTTACAAACCTCCTTATATAACCCCTTTTACTTGTTTTTCTCTTTTAATCCCATGGCAATTTCTACCACTTTATAGGCACCATCATATAGACCAATCGACTTGTTTAATTTGATGCTGTCACACATCTCTGCAAGTAACTGTTCATCTTTCATAAAAATATCTATCATCTGCAAGGTATGTGGGATATCGCGACATTCGAGCGTTCCATCTCCCATCTCTGCCGAATGAATTGCTCCCCACATCTCGTGTTTGCCCACGCGCTTAATAAAAAGCTTTGGTACCGGATAAAATGCCAATTCACTTGGTTTTGTTACAAGCACATCCGCACTTCGCATCAAAAGATTCGTGCAATATACTGCCTCAAAAATGTTTTCATGATAAAATGCGTGAATACCGGTAACTGCTCCCTGTAGTGCCTCTTCTGCAAATATCGTTGTCTCTCCAAATGCATTGAAATGTTCGGTAGCTGTTTCTGCCAATTCCGGAATTTCCTGTAAAAGATCCTCCCAGACATTCTTATAATCTCCAACATTCACATAAAGTGCTGCCTCATCTTTTTTAATCATTGGCAACAGATATGTAATGATAGCTGCAAAAATTTCTTTTTGTGCACCGGCACCACCAATCGTAAGAAGGAAACGCATAGGTTCTTTCTTCTTCTTTCTTGCCATTCTTGCTTCACAGTCTGCTTCAATATTAGAAACCAACTCATGGTCAATATAATGTCCCGTATACACAAGCGCATCATTTGGCATTTCCTTACAAACCGCATCTCCATTCATACCGTTACAAATACGATATCCCATGTAAGCATTTTTACACTGGATTGTATGCACACTTCCTTCTGCAAAATGGAGTGCCATTGGCCAGTTATCTGGAATTGCATTTACCACATGTTTCATACCTGCATGAATCGCTGCCTGCGCAGGCCATACATGCGTACCAATGACTGGAATATCCTTTGGCACATTGCGATAAACCGGCGCCATCAATTCTGCATTCTTTTGATCTGTAGCATTGTATTTCAACTGACGAAATGTTTCATAATTCGTCGGTTCCCATATAAATTTATTAAATAGTGCATTCTTAGATAAACGTGAACCCAGGGAATACAAATCGTTTTGTGCACTAATCACTTTTGTACAGGTTGTCTGTGGATAACTGTTCAAATCCATCCAATATGGTGTATATCCCATCGATTTTGCAGCAGATGCCATTGCCATGGAAATTCGGTAATGACCAAATCCCATGCGAATATTACCTACAATAATTCCTTTTTCATGGTCAAAACTCTCCGGACTTTCTCCTTCTTTTAAAAGAATGTCATACACACCAAGTGCATCACCGATACGATCGTTTTTTTGGATATAAACCGGATAATCCACATTTGTGTCATCGCCAAATTTCTTAATGAATTTGTTTTTTGATTTCACTGCTTGTTTATAAATTTTGTCACTCATGACATTTCCAAAAATTACTTTTGATTTTTCTTCCATTTTTTATTTATCCTCCCTTGCCTGCTGTACTTCCAATGGTATGGTAATTGTTTCCATGCCTTCGCATTGCAGCGTAACACCAGCCGTGCCGCCTCTTCCCATAGATTTGATGTAAATTCCGGTTGCACCCCCACGAAGTGGTACTGTAGCAGGACCAATCACTTCCACTGGGCCTTCTGTTGTAACGGTAACTGCTTCCTGCATATAGTAAAGCTGGTTTCCATATTCATCTACTGCGCGCACGCGAAGCTCTATGACATCATAGGTAATATTTTCTATCAAACATGTTGCCGACGCCTGTACTGCCAAAGTAGCTTTTTTCATTGGCGTCTTGACCAAAGACCTGACAACCTTTCCATCTTTTATCGCATCAAAACGGTACTGTTTGGATTCTCCACCCCAGTCACCAACATACTTGTTGTACAAACCAACTGCTTCATTTGGATCCATGCGATACACTAGCAGCAACTGCAACACATCCCACAATAATTTCGGTGTCAGGCGCATTCCATGCATTGCCACCTGGTTCAGCCCATCTTTTACGATCTTCGCTTGTCGTTTGCTATACCCTTCTTCTTTTACAAGTACATCGCCCACATAGTCATCAATCAAAATTGGGCCATGTGCAAGATGCTTGTATTTGGAATCCTTTTGTGTATATTCCTTAATCAAAATATTATTTTTAAACATTTGCACACAATCCGCATTAGAAACAAGGTAGGTATCTCCTCTATTGCACGCAGGATGCTCTCCGATATCCATCGTAGATGATAATTCCAGCACTGGTACTTTTTTGCCTTGACTTGCATAGATCGCAGCTGCCGGCTTTGGATTACGGAACATATCCATCACGCCATGGTAACAAATGCGATCACCGCTGCCGAAATCCTTGTGCGTATTATAATCAAACATACACCAGCCAAAGCTTCCAGCAATATCATCCTGTCCCGCTATCGCATCCAAAACATTTGCATGGCGAATCATATGCTCGCGTCTATGCTCTTCCCAATCAAACATTTTTGTTGGATACATATGCCCATTGTATTCTGTCACCAGATATGGCTTTTCCGTATCAGACGTTACTTTTGTTTTCGGTTCACAACCACAATTCTGACCGCTGTGCACAAAATCATTGTAGGTATAAACATCTTCAAGCAAATGACTCTTTTTCATCGCCCGCACACCACCGGTCTGTCTCGTATCATCCAGTTCGTGTGCCACCGCGTTCGTACGCTCGTAAAACGCATCATCATCCTGCGATTCATTGATACGCACACCCCAGAGAATAATGGATGGATGGTTGCGATACTGTATTACCATCTCACGCACATTCTGGATCGCCTGCTCTTTCCATGCCGCTCCTCCAATGTGCTGCCAACCCGGCATTTCTGTAAACACCAGAAGACCCAGGCGATCACACTCGTCAATAAAATACTGTGACTGCGGATAATGAGATGTTCTGACAGCATTTAAAGACAATTCTTCTTTTAAAATCTTTGCATCCAATCTCTGCATGGATTCCGGCATCGCATATCCTACATATGCATAACTCTGATGTCGATTCAATCCGCGGATTTTCACTTTTCTTCCATTCAGATAAAAACCATCCTTTCGGAATGCCGCATCACGAAATCCTACGGTTGTTTTCTTTTCATCCACAACCTGATCTTGATACAACAGCTGCGTCACAACCTCATATACCTTTGGACTTTCCACATCCCATAACGCAATTTCCGATACCTGCGCCCGCAAAGAAGACGTTGCAATTGGAGCCTCCAGCACAACCGTATCTTCCACCAGCTGCCGAATCCCCACTTCGCCACGTTGCATTGCCTCATTAGCCTCTTGAGAAAATGTCAATTCCGATGTCAAAATTCCATCTCGGCACACCGCTGCAATCTCCTCTGTGCGCATTCCTTCTGTCACCACTGGGTTTACAAATGCAGGTTTCACAAAAATATCTTCTATATAGATAGGATTCTTTATTTCCAAGTAAACATCACGATAAATACCCCCATATGTCATGTAGTCAATCACAAAACCAAACGGCGGCTGATCCAGATTTTCATGCGAGTCTACCACGACTGTCAGCAAATTATCAGATCCATATACCAAAGCATCCGATAAATCGACTGTAAAAGCGGTATATCCACAATGATGTTCTGCCACCTTTTTGCCCGCTACGTATACTTTTGCTTCGTGACCTACTGCTTCAAATGTCAGCAGAACCTTTTTTTGTTGCCACCCCTCCGGAGCATATAACACGCGCTGATAACAACAGCACATCTGATAGAGCTGTTCATCAAAATAATGATATGGTGTCTCCTTACACGTATGCGGCAGACACACCGACTGTGCTTTTGCTGTATCCATCGCATCCTCTATCATATCTTCCGTAAATTCTTCTGTAAAAAACCAATCTCTCATCAAATAGATACGATCGTTCATCTCTTTCATCCTCTCTATCTATGTACCACAATCCCATCGACCATAATCGTAACCAGTTCTTCTAATGCTTTCATATAATCAATGCCCGCCTTTTGGAGCTCGTCTCCCATAATAAAACGTTCCACTGCGGATTCAAACACCAGTTGAAAAATGCGAAAATCTACCGGGCGGATAATCCCTTCTTCCACCCCCTGTTCCAACAGACTGTTTGTCATCTCCCAGCCACTTTCCAATCGTTCTTTTACTCGCTCATATGCCTGTGGATGCTTCTCTCGTAAGACATAAAATTGTGTAAAATCAAATTCTGTATAATTTTCCGGCATCACACCAAGAATCTTTCGAATCTTTTGTAACAAGGATAAATGTTTATCCTCCATTACCATGGCTTCGCTTTCCTTAATGTAATCAAACACATAATCTACCATAGCCAGTAACAATTCATTTTTGTCAGAAAAAACTGTGTAAATGGTTTTCTTGCTCATTCCAAGTTCCGTTGCCAGTTCATCCATCGTAAATCTGACACCCTGTCGTGCCACAATTCTCAATGCACCTTCTATAATTCTTTTTTCCATATCCGTAACCTCCTGTTTTTCATCAAGGAAACTAGAAAACTAAAAATAGTTTTATCGTTTCCTCTATTGTAACACCCCATTTTTCCAGCCGCAACACAGCATATATAACAAAATTTCCATCCCATTTTTGGCAAATATTTTAAAACATAAAATTTTATGCAATATATACGAATTCCTTGTTTTTTCTTTCACATTCCATCCTGTCCTTCTATGAATTATTGTATTCTTGCACAAATTTTACAATCTCTTTTTGTGCACTTTTGCCACTCTCATTTTCATCCTTCTTGTGATTTCTCTTGTAAAACGTCCCGTTTTTATGCTTTTTGCACAATTTTATATCATAGTTTTTGTTGACATTTACCATGCATGATGCTATAGTAAGGTCATCAAAGGAAAGGAACCTTTGAAAAGAACATAGAAAGGAGATGACAGATATGTATAACGACGCATTCGGAACATTATTTGTAGAGTACAACAAGTACACAAACGAAACGGAAGCAAATGGTCAGACACCTGTTTCACTTTTAAGATTTGCTCTTGGACAGTTCTAAGAACAATAAAACATTATCATTATGAAAAAGCATAAATTGAAAGGAGATATGAATTATGGAATTCTCAAATAGTCTTGGATATGTAGTTTACAATTACGGAAAGTATGTAGAAACACAGGAAAAGAATGGCGAAAAAGCTGTATCATTCTTCAAGTATGCTTTTGGTGAAAGATAATTTACCAAAAGCACCAAACCTTGGAAAATATCGGCAACAGCCGTTCATCTCATACATCAAGAAAGACCCGGCCAATTGCCAGGTCTCGTTTTTTATATAAAAGGGATATTCTCCGCAACATCAGAGAATATCCCTCTTATTTTACAATATAGAAATAAATCTACGGAATTCTTTTAATCCCTCTTCATTACATTTAAATACACCTGCATCCTCAAGCACCTGGCAAAATACCTTGCCTACTTCCCGCTGTAAAATTTCTTCTACATTGGATGCATCTATGGTAATACCCTTTTCTTTATAAGCAGCACAGAATTCGTCCACCCAGTCAGCATGCTTTTCCAACGCTTCATCTGCGCGAATATCCTTACCATTTACAATGGCATCTGCAAGTGCTTCTAATTCACCTTTCAGTCGCGAAGGCAAAACTGCAAGTCCCATCACTTCAATCAAACCGATGTTTTCTTTTTTGATATGATGTAATTTGGCATGTGGATGATATACACCAAGTGGATGTTCCTCCGTTGTAATGTTATTACGAAGTGCCAAATCCAGTTCAAACCGATCACCACGTTTTCTGGCGATTGGCGTGATGGTGTTGTGCTTTTCTCCGTCCGTCTCTGCGAAAATAAACGCATCTTCATCCGTATAATTTCTCCAGCATCCTAAAATATGATCTGCCAGATCTATGATACGTTTTTCATCCTTGCAGGAAAGTCGAATAACAGAAAGTGGCCACTTCACAATGCCCGCCTCTACATCTTCAAAACCTTTTACGGTAAATGTTTCCACAATCGGCGCTTTTTCCATGGCAAATGTATAATGACCGCCCTGGAAATGATCATGGCTTAAAATAGAGCCGCCTACAATTGGCAGATCCGCATTGGAACCAAGGAAATAATGTGGAAATGTCTTAACAAAATCAAACAGCTTTACAAACGTTGCACGCTCAATTTTCATTGGCGTATGCTGTCCGTTAAAGACAATACAATGTTCGTTGTAATATACATAAGGAGAATACTGGAATCCCCATTTACTTCCATTCATGGTAAGAGGAATGATACGATGATTTTCTCGCGCCGGATGATTTACTCTTCCTGCATATCCCTCATTTTCTACACAAAGCAGGCATTTCGGATAAGCAGACTGCTTCGCATTCTTTGCTGCTGCAATGGCTTTTGGATCCTTTTCCGGCTTGGAAAGGTTAATCGTAATATCAAGTGTTCCATACTGCGTATCTACGGTCCATTTTTTATCTTTCTTCACACGGTAACGGCGGATATAGTCACTATCCTGGCTCAATTTAAAGAAATAATCCGTCGCATCCTGTGGGGATTTTTTGTAAGCTGCTTCGAAATTTGCCTGCACGGTTGCCGGACGTGGCATCAGACAGTTCATCAGACGTGTATCAAACAAATCGCGATATACAATGCTGTCCTCAATCAATCCTTTTTCGACTGCTGCATCCAGCAAATCCTTTAAAACATCTTCCAGAACAATATTACTCAGGTCACAATCCGGATCTGTGTACTCATCCTCCTTTAGCACATCCAAAAGCAGATTGGTCGCATAAATCCTCTCACACTCTGGTGTAAGACCTGTGTCGATACCATACTGTACCAACTTTTTCACACTTTCTTGTAACATAATACTTTTCCTCCTCTTACGGAAACCAACCGCAAAAAATACGTTTCCACTGATTCCACTATACGCAACTTTTATGCTTTTTGCAAGAGCAGTTTCAGCAACTCTTCCACAGAATCTGCAATGTAAGTTGCTCCTGCTTGCGTCAGTTCTTCCCGACTACCATATCCAAACGTCACGCCTATACTATCTAATCCATTCGCAATAGCACCTTCTATATCATGGTGGCGATCTCCCACCATCACGATTTCTTTCTTATCTACATCCGGTATTTGTTCGAGTGCATAAGCAATCACTTCACTTTTTGCTGTTCGCGTTTCATCCAGCGTTGCCCCGGCAATAAAGTTAAAATATGGAGCTATTCCAAAACGCTTTAAAATCTGTTCACTGAAAAATTCTGGTTTGCTTGTCGCCACAAGCAACTGTTTTCCTGCACTTTTTAATGCTAAAAGCATTTCTTGTATGCCATCAAACACTCTATTTTCAAACAAGCCTTTCGCACTGTAGTACTCTCTATAATAAGCCACTGCCTGCACAGCCTGTACTTCATCTAATCCATAATAATTCTGAAAAGAATCCTTTAATGGAGGTCCAACAAAACAAAGCAGATCTGCTTTATCCTGCACTTCTATTCCAAATTTATCCAGCGCATAAGCCACAGAATTTACAATTCCAGGCGCAGATTCTGTCAATGTTCCATCCAAATCAAATAAAATTGTACTATATTCCATAACCTTTTCCTTCATTAAATCATTTTATTTTCTTTTAAAGTTCTAATAGAACTCATAGATGTTTTTAGTATAACACAATCCGAGTTATTTTTATGAGATTATTGTTTTTTCCTCATTTTTTTGTTAGTCTGTTTTTATTAAACTTGCCATACGTTCACATATAAATTAGGAGGAGTAACGAAATTATGAATTTTTTAGAAGAGCGAATCATAAAAGACGGCATTGTAAAAGAAGGCAATGTTCTTAAGGTAGATAGTTTTTTAAATCACCAGATGGACATTGCACTCTTTGATGAAATGGGAGCAGAGTTCAAAAAGCGTTTTGCTGATGCCAACATCAACAAAATCCTTACCATTGAAGCTTCCGGCATTGGCATTGCCTGCATCGTCGCAAGACATTTTGGTGTACCGGTTGTCTTTGCCAAGAAATCAAAAAGCATCAACATCGATGGGGATACTTACAAAGCTGAAGTAGAGTCTTTCACACACAAGTGCAAAAATCATGTCATTGTTTCACGCAAATTTTTAAATCCTGACGACCATGTCTTGATTATTGATGATTTTCTTGCTAACGGCTGTGCTTTACAGGGATTGATTTCCATCGTAAACGAAGCCGGTGGTACCGTAGAAGGTATTGGCATTGCGGTTGAAAAAGGCTTCCAAAATGGTGGTCGTATCATCCGTAATCTTGGTTTCCACTTAGAATCTCTTGCTATCGTAGAAAGCATGGATGCTACAACCGGAGAAATCACATTCCGCGAGCAATAATTTTTTCACTATACTATAGAAAGGAAGTGCATGGAATCATTCCAGCACACATATTGAAGGTATCCTCGGCCTGCTGGCACGCTACTGGATTCGTCTCATTACACCGATTGTATCTTCTACGGTGGTAACTGCCATTGGTTTTTCCCTGCTCTCCGTAGGCGCCTCTTCTTTTGGTGGCGGCAGTGGAAGTGATTCCTTTGGTTCTGCAACCAACTGGATTTTAGGAAGCATCACTTTGTTGTGTTGTATTTTATTTAATATTTTTGCAAAATCCTACTTCAAGCAATTGTCCGTTTTATTCGGCCTTGTTGTTGGTTATCTCGTTGCCATTGCCATGGGAGTCGTTGATTTCAGTTCTTTACAAAACACTGCAGTCATTGCATTTCCATCCTTACTGCCGTTTAAACCAGAATTCAATATCAATGCCATCATTTCGACGACATTGATCTTTTTGGTATCTGCCACAGAAACCATTGGTGATACCTCAGCACTTGCAGCCTCTGGTCTGAATCGTGAAGCAAGTTTAAAAGAGACTTCCGGTTCCATTGCCTGTGATGGCTTTATCAGTGCCTTATCCGGTCTGTTTGGCTGTATGCCAATCACGTCCTTTAGTCAAAATGTTGGTTTGGTTGCCATGACAAAAGTTGTCAACCGCTTTGCAATCGCAACAGGCGCCATCATCATGATTCTTGCCGGTATCTTTCCATTTTTTGGTTCCGTACTTGCGACCCTGCCAGATGCCGTACTCGGCGGATGTACATTAATGATGTTTGGTAATATCGTCATCAGTGGTTTACAGATGATGGGAAAAGCAGGATTTACACAGAGAAACATTACCATTGCCGCCCTCTCACTCAGTGTTGGCATTGGCTTTACACAAGTACCTGAAATCTTTGCCATCTTCCCACAGATTATCCAGACAGTATTTGCAGAAAACTGTGTTGCCGTCGTATTTATCGTTTCCATTATTTTAAATCTGGTATTGCCAAAAAATATGGAAGCTACAACAAAATAATTTTATGAAGCAAAAAAAGCAAGTGCAATTGCCCCTGGACCCACATGCGTGCCAATAGCTGCGCCAATGGAAACCACGGGCAATTCCTCTTTTTTGCGATTTTTTTCCCACAAGATATGGCTATCGTCAATATATTTGCGGATCAACTGATCTGACAATCCTGTGTAGCCAAGACAAAATGGTCTGCTAAAATCTATGCCACCTACCGACTGCGTACGCTGTATCAGTAGGTTCTTTCCATTTTTGGATCCATGTGCTTTCCCTAAAACAACCACTTCTCCGTCTTCTACACCCACAACCGGCTTAATGGAAAGTGCTCCCCCAAGCATTGCTGCAGTTGGTGAAATACGTCCTCCTTTTTTCAGATATTCCAACGTATCTAATAGCGCAATTACCTGTAACTCTTTCTTCTCTTTTTCTAAGCAAGTTACTACTTCATTGATAGACTTGCCCATCTGCACAAGTTCTACTGCACGCATAACCAGGCAGCGTTCTCCCACAGCCACATTTTCACTGTCTACCACATACACCTGCTTTTCATATTCTTCTGCTGCAATACAAGCACTCTGGTAAGTTCCGGACAATTTAGAAGAAAGCGTAATCACTAGTAATTGTACAGCTTCCTCTTCGTGGCCCGTTTCAAATTCTTCCCGATATGCTTCTAAAAATTCATAAGGGCTGATCTGACTTGTTTTCGGCAACACATCAGTCTCGATCAGTTTTTCATAGAATGTCTCATGCGCTAAATCTACACCATCTAAATAATGTTCTTCTTCAAACGATACATGCAATGGCACAACACGCACGCCCTCACATGTATCTGCTAAAATATCTGAACCAGAGTCTGTTATAATCTTAATCATGGTATTTATACCTCACTTTTATATTTTTGTGTATTACTTGAGGTAGTATAACGAAAAGTTTCCATGATGTCAAATTTAGTAACGATGAATACATTGACGGCTTTTCTATTCCTGTTCTCTTTTCTTTGCCAATTCTGCATAAACATCAACTAACTTTTCTTTGGAAAGTTTATATCCAAACGCCAGTAGAAGAAACATGATCAGAAGTACAATTGCCGGCACGAGCGTCGCCATATCATACAATCTTGCCACGACATCTGCTGACTGTTTGCTTGCGTCTACGTTGTATCCTATGACACCGAGTAAAATCGGTACACCAACACCAGCCAAGGTCTGTCCTAATTTTCTAGTAAAAGAATACAGAGCGTAGGAAGTGCCTTCTTCACGTCTACCAGACAACAATTCGTGATAGTCAATAACATCCATAACCAGTGCCCACACTTCCAGCGTCAAAAATGTCTGTCCTGCACCAGAGAAAAACAATAGTGCCATAAAGATGTATGGATTATGCACTGCTGCGGTGAATTTTAAAAAGTACATCAAGAAGTTAATCACTGCTGCAAATGCCAATCCAAAAGCACAGATTTCTTTTTTTCCAAACTTTCGCACCAACTTATTGATGATTGGCAAAAACAAAGCCATTGGCACATACGTACACATCGTCACAAAACTGTAAAGACCTGGTTTCTGGTAAAAATTCAGAAACAGATAATTATATGTTGTCTGTGTATACATTTGAAACGCAATTAACAGCATCGATACCAGGCAAAGAAAAATGAATGGTGGATTTTTTAAGAGATCACCAACGGTTCGAAATACATGCATTCCTTCCTGTTTCTGTTTTGGTGGAATTGTAATACGTTCTTTCACATTCTTAAAATGTAATCCATAAATACCAATGGATACGACAGCAATGCAAAGTACTGCAAAGCCTAATTTCGTCGGATCTAACACTTTCGTCTCCGTTCCATCAGCTCCAATAACCGTAGAATATACAAGCAGTGGTAATAGAATCATAGATGGAATATTACCAAAGCCAGCCCCAACAGACCGCCATACAGAGAGCGATGATCGTTCCATCGGATCATCTGTCATAACCGATGCCAGCGACCCATACGGAATATTTACACCCGTATACATCATGCCATATAAGATATAAGTAACATATGCATAAATCAGATATTGATTCGTTGTAAGCCCCGGAATTTTTACAAACATCAATACCGCAGCCACAGCCAGGGGAATGGATGCCCACATAACATAAGGTCGAAACCTCCCCCATTTTGTTGGTTTTCTTGAATCAATAAATCCTCCCCACAAAGGATCATTGATTGCATCCCAGATTCTGGCAATCAGCATCAAAATCGTAATCTGTGCTAATGGAATATGCAGACAGTCTGTATAAAACATTGTCAAAAATGATGAAATCAGCGAAAATGTCAAAACTCCGCCAAAATCACCACATGCGTATGCCATTTTTTCTTTTGTCTTCAGTCCATGTGTTTGTTTTTCCCCCATTATAACTCTCCTTTTCCTATCATAAAATGTCACAAGCTATATTAATTAACTCATTTAATTTATTACATTTTACTACTTTACGGATGATATATCAAGATTATTTGTGCAAGTTTTTCATTATTTTTTAACTCATTTAAAAATTTATGCAAAAACGCTTTCAAACATGCTAAAATACAAGCAGGAATTTTTTCATCCGCACGCAGACAAAATAAGGAGGCAACTATGGAAAACTTTGTTACAACCCAGACACACTGCGGTGATATTCGCGGTATACATTGCGACGGCTATCGTAAATATTTAGGGGTTCGCTATGCGACCGCCCAGCGTTTTACCTACGCCACGCCTGTAACAAAATGGGATGGCATCTATGATGCTACGCACTATGGTAATGTGTGTCCGCAAAATCGTACTTTCTATGAACATCTGGAAATTCCGGAGCGTTTGTTCTACCACAATGAATTTCGACAGGATCAAGTCTTCCATTATGACGAAGATTGTCTGAATCTAAATATTTTTTCACCTGATGGAACCGGTCCATTTCCTGTACTCGTTTTCATTCATGGTGGTGGATTCGACTCCGGTTCTAATTATGATAGTGCCATCGATGGTGCGGCTTATGCCAAACGAGGCATCGTTTTTGTATCCATTCATTATCGTGTAAGTATTTTTGGATACTTTACGCATCCTGACATCCAGCGTGCTTATGGGCACGATGGTAACTTTGGTCTGGATGACCAGTTCACTGCACTGAGATGGATCAAGGAAAACATTGCCGATTACCAGGGCGATGCCAACAATATAACGGTCATGGGACAAAGTGCCGGTGCAATCTCCATCCAATATTTAAGTCTCAGTCCCAAATGCGATGGTCTCTACCAACGCGCTATTATGCTATCCGGAGGTGGCATGTTTCCAAAATTTGCACTTCCACGTGCTTCTGCAAACACCCATGCATACTGGGCAGACTTCATGCAGACTGCCGGTGTGACCGATTTAGAAAGTTTAAAAAAATTGGATACACACGCCATCTTTACCGCAATAGAAGAACTAAAATCACGTCGCAAGGATAACACGTACAATACCATGCCTGTTGTGGATGGCTACCTGATCAGTGCACCCGTGGACACCCTAATCTCCCATCCGCTCCCCATTGATTATATGCTTGGTTACACAAACAATGATATGTATGCCATCATTATGGGGTACATTACCCACAAATATGCCAGAGAAAATCATGCCTATCTGTATTATTTTGATATTGACGCTCCAGGATCTGATCATAATGGTGCTTTTCACTCCTGCGATTTGCGATATGTATTCGGAACACTGCAAAAATCACATCGTCCCTATGACCAGGAAGATACCCTTGTTTCTGACATGATGATCCGTTATATCTCTTCTTTTGTAAAAAATGGTGATCCAAATCAACCCTCTTTGCCACAATGGAATAAGGCCGGGCATCAGGCGCTTCATATACAAAAGCCGGCACGCTGCATTACCATGAGTTCTGCAAACTGGTTAAAACTATTATATAACACATTGACAAAAGGCGATCCCAAATAGGGACCGCCTTTTTACTCATCTTCTTCTAATACCAGATTCCCGGATAAAAACACATTCGGATAGGCAAACATCTTATTTACGCCTGCAAACGATATACGGATTTTGCCCGTTTCTTCGGAAACAGCACCTACTTCACCTCTTCCATACCGGCTATGAATGACCATATCGCCTCTCTGCACTTTCGGAATGATTCCTTCGGATTCTTTTCTTTTTTCTTTGCCATGCATTTTTGTTTCCGGCAGCAACTCGCCAAGAAACGTAGATTTTGTTTTTCCTCGAAAAAGGATTAAATTTTCTTTTGCTCTCGTAATTCCCACATAGAACAATCTTCGTTCTTCTTCGTAGGCTGCAATTTCTTCCCGGGACGCTTTGTGATAGGAAGTCAATGCACTCTCTGGGAATAACCCATCTGTTACATCCAAAAGATACACCGTATCATATTCCAATCCCTTACTCGAATGAATGGTGGACAAAATCATTTTTGCATGATTGTCATTTTCCTTTGAACGTAATGTTTCTTCCAATTCATCCAGATGTGCAACAAACGCTAGTGGTGATTCCACGCCATCCGCAAGCATTTGCAATATCTCTGTTTTTGTATTTTTCAAACGTGTGCGTTCCACATAATCCAAATAACCCATAGGATTTAAAATACGATACAGTGCTTTCGGTGCTGATTCCCGCATCATATTTACCATATGCGTTCGCATCGCTTTGATTTTACCTGCTGTCCAATTGCCCTCTCCATAATATTCCAATGCCACGTCGAACACACTGCGTTCTTCCCGTCGCGCCTTGGCACAAATAGCTTCCGCATCTGCTCTTTTCATAAAAAACTGCAATTTGTAGTATATCTGCATAAAGAGTTTCGTGTCCGTTGTATCTGCTGCAAACAAAATAATATTTCGAATATCATTTACAATGCGATGGGTAAAAAATGAAATTTCTGCATTCTTCATGCGATAAGGAATCCCATGTTTTTCAAGCAAATCAATCAGTGGCAGTGCACTTTCATTATCCCGATATAAAACTGCTGTCGTCTGATGATCTTCTGCCGCCTCTTCCATCAGACTACGCGCTACTTTTAACAAATATCCGTACTGACCTTTTCGTCGCACCACGTCCACTGTGCGAATCTGACTGGTTGCCGGGTGCGATGGATACATGTGTTTTTCATGACGTAATGTGTTCTTCTGAATAAAAGCATCCGCTGCCGCAACAATATTTGCATTGGATCGATAATTCGTCTCCATCAGCAGTACCGATGCATTCGCATATTGCTTTTCAAATGAAAGCAATGCCTCAGGATAAGCCGCGCGAAATCCATATATGCTCTGATCTTCATCACCAACCATGAAAATATGTGCATCTTTTTGCGCCAAAAGTGCAATAATAGCATGCTGAATTTTTGACGTATCCTGTGCCTCATCCACACACAGATAGTGATATTTTCTTTGAAACGCTTCCAGCAGCTCTGGCGCACTCCGAAACATGTTGTACGCATACACCATCTGATCATCAAAATCCATCAGACTGCGTGCTCGCAGTTCTTTCCGATACCGTTGATAGATTTCGACCAAATCGTACTCTGCTTCCTCGCCAAACGCTTCCATCTCTTTTTCCGATAACATCCGATTTTTTATAAACGTAATACGTGTTGCCAAATCCGACAAATCATTTTCACTTGGAAAGTCCCGTTCTACCTGCTGGTATATCATCGATAAAATCTTTGCCTTTTCGCTCTCGTCGCTCAGAAGTGAAAAGGCAGCTTTTCTCACCATGCGACTATATATCGCAATTGCCTTTGCGCAAATACCATTGATGGTACGAAACTCCACGTGGCTTGCCAATTCTTCGCCAAACATGCGCTCGCATCGGCTGCACATATCATTTTTTGCTGCCACATTATATGTGACAACCAGTATTTCCTCCGGTGCAATACCTTTGCAGTAAACCATATAACCAATGCGCGTCACCAAAACTGTTGTCTTACCAGATCCCGGCACTGCCAAAAGAAGTGTTGGCCTCTCTACCGCCTGCACTGCCATCCATTGCTGTTCGTTTAAATCTATATGAAATTTTTTTATAAATTCTTCCAAAGTCAACATAATCTATACTATACCATAGAAAGCGGATGCACCTCTACATTTCCTTGCGGACAATCAGACACGCAAGATAATACTGCATACGTTCCTCTCCGGATTCCAGGTCACATCCCAACAATTCCTTGATTTTACCCATGCGATAAACAATCGTATTTTTATGGATAAACATTTCATCTGCCACCGATTTCACGCTTCCATTGTGCTTCAGATAACAAAAGAGCGTTTCCACAAGTTCCGATTTTTTATCCGTATCACCAGAAAGCAATGGGGCTAACATATCCTTTCCCATCTGTTCTAGCAGCAATGTATCATGTACGGAATATAAAATGCGTTCCGTTCCCAGATCATCAAATCGCGTAAATGTCTTATGTTTTCGCATGGCAACCTGAATCGCATATTCCGCTCTCGCAAAAGAAATATGCACATTTGAAATATCCAAAACAGCGGATCCTTCGCCACAATATATCGTCTTGTCCGGCATACGATGTCTGGTTCTTTTCAAAAATCCCTGAATAATATCTTCTTTTTGGGCTTCGCTCACCTCATTGATAATCACTGCAAAATATCCATTGTAGTAAAAGAAATGGGCGTTATGCGATACATTTTCCATATAGATCTGCAGACGATAGCCAATACGTTTTCGATCGAGCGTATCCATACTGTCCAGTCCCTCTGTGGTAATCAGAACAACCTGGAATTTGCCATCCACATCAAAGGAAGCAGATAGTTTTTCACGATATTCCTTCGCGCGATGTGGCTCTTCAATCGATTTGATAAATGCCGCTGATATTTGCTCATCCGTCTCTGTCTGCAAAAAAATTCGCACCGTCAGATCTTTGATCATTTCTGACATCTCAATCACCCATGGCACCTCAATCAATGGCAAATCATTTTCGTCACAGTATTCTCTGACACTCTTTGGAATTGCTTTGAGATAATACCCTGTATTGATGATCAGACCTGCTGCATGATGACGGTTAAGAATGCCAACGAGAGACAAAAGTTCCTCCTCTGTGTGAAAGCCAGCTCCCATCGTTACCGCTAATTCCTTTCCTTTAAAATTTTCCATAATCGTCGTATCTTCTACCATAAGCAACCAGGAAATCGAATTCGCCCATCCGTTCTTCCCTGCCACCAGTTTCATCTTATACTTATCCTTCGCAATAATGAGCATATCTTCTACTGTAAATCCCATCCTATCCCCTTTCTGCGGTCTGCGCGTACAACTGTTTTTCCTTGCGAAACAGTATACCATTTTTTTGTGATGTTGTCACAATTTTTTCGTGTTTTTTCAAGTTTACAACCCATAGCATCCTATCTTTATTGTGCTACAATATAATTACAAAAAAGAAAAGAGGTTCGACATAGTTCGAAAATAATCGACGGAGGTGTTTGGTATGCTTACAGTAGGTTACGTAGATAGTTTAGAAGAACTTGGATTTAGTACTCCTGCTCCAGAGTGGGTAAAAACTGAGCGCTATGATTATTGCGATCAGTTAGTAACAAGAAAGGAAAACTTTTTCCAGATGATATCGCAGTTCTTTTCTAAATTATTTCGCTAATTTCACATCTTTTTAATATTTTTTCCTTTAATAAAAACGCCTGACGGTAATCCGTCAGGCGTTTTGCTTTGTCTCTTTTTTTCTGATTTAGGAAATATCCCCCTATTTTTATAGCATATGTGCTCTTAAATCTTCTGCTGACATTGGGCTCAGATATGCCGGTGCAATATCAAACACGGTCTTACATCCGGTCGTTCCTTCCTCTGCCAGACGATTGATTGCTCTTGCAAATGCAAGAATAACAGAAGATGTAAATTCCGGATTGGAATCTAATTTCAAACTGTATTCAATGACATGCTTATGTTCTTTTTCCAAACCTGTCACACCCGTACGGAATACAAATCCACCATGCGGTATACCGGTATGATCTCTTTCAAACTCTTCTTCCGTAATAAAATGCACCGTTGTATCATAATCGGCAAAGTAGTTTGGCATTGTCTTGATTTCTTCTTCAATCTTAGCAAGATCTGCCCCCTCTTCTGCTACAACAAAGCATTCTCTCGTATGCTTCTGTCTTGTTGAAAGCTCTGGATTTTGTCCGGAGCGAACGGCTTCTAAAGCACTTTGTACCGGGATTGTATACTGCTTTCCGTTTTTTACACCAGCCACACGACGGATTGCATCTGAGTGGCCTTGACTAACGCCTTTGCCCCAGAACGTATAATCCTGTCCTTCCGGCAAAACAGCAGAACCATATAAACGCATCAGGGAGAACATTCCCGGATCCCAACCACAAGAAATCAGTGCCACATGACCATGTTCTTTTGCAACACGATCCACTTCTGCAAAATGTTCCGGAATCTTCGCATGCGTATCAAAACTGTCAATGACATTGAAATACTTGGCATATTCCGGTGTCTGCTTTGGCAGATCTGTTGCAGAACCACCACATAAAACCAGCACATCAATCTGGTCTTTTAATGCTTCTATATCATCTGTAGAATATACCTTTACGCCTTCTGTTGCCGGGACAATCGTTTTTGGATCGCGTCTTGTAATAATACAAGTCAACTCCATATCCGGATTCTGACGAATTGCGCTTTCCACACCACGTCCTAAATTACCATATCCTAAAATTCCTACTTTCATAATGATACCTCCATATTGTATAGTTTCTATTCTTCCTTAGAAAAAATCACCCAAAACAAAATCATCCTTTGTGCTTCGTTTCACTTCATAAAGCATACGGTCTGCTGCAGCCAAGAAATCCCATAAACGATTTCCCGCAAGTGGCTTTTTCATACAGCACCCTTGTGACAAAGTAACATAATTGACGCCCAATGGACTCTTTTCAGCCAATGCGATCTTATGAGCACTTTCTTTCAAATCCTTCATGCAGGCTGTAACTTCTTCTTCCTTCTTGCCATCATAGACGATAACAAACTCATCTCCGCCATAACGTCCTGCAAAAACACCCTCATATCTTTGCATAATGGAAAAAAGAGCATTAGCCACTTCTACAAGATAACGATCTCCTTCCATGTGTCCAATGGAATCATTGATACTTTTAAAATTATCTATATCAAGAATCTCCACGCCAACATAACGATCTTCCTTGATTGCTTTTGCCAAAACCGTCTCCGCATAACTATGCCAATAAGAACGATTCGGAAGTCCTGTCAACGTATCATGGTTTGATTTGATTAGAAGCTCTGCATTCTTAGCAGTAATTTCCTCCTGTGCCAACCGCATCGCATACATCTTCTCTCTATGTGTGCTGTCTCTGCCTGCAAAACAGATTCCATATTGTAGACGTCATTATTCCGATAATGCTCCATAAAAAGCTCTGTATATTCCTCAAACGCTTCATGGTCATGCAAAATCTTTGCACATTGAATCCGTTTCATCAAAAACTGACTGTAAAGATAGAATGCTGCCTTGTCTTTTTCGCACTTATCTATATAATAATCCAGGATTTCCACAGTCTGATAATAACGTTCCATCTTCATATGTAAAGAGATATAGAACATAATATCATCAATATAATCTGTATAATTGTCACTTTGATGGAAATATTTTCGTGCAACCCTCAGTTGTCGTTCACATTCTTCCTGATCACCTACAGCAAACGCTACATTTGCCAAAAACGTGTGAATGCCAAAATCATCTATTGTCTGCTCATATTGCCCTAGTTCTCCCACCACTTCTCGCACACGCCCCGCATATTCCTGCGCTTTTGCATAATCTGCCATAGCAAGATAACAATACCCCATGCTGCAAAGCAGACAACTCATGTTACCAATTGCGATTGCTCGCGGCATGTCCGTTGTTTCTTTGGTCAAATATTTTGCTGCCATATGGTAATAATGCAGTGCCCGTTCGTAACAGAAATGTTTTTGGAACAGATCCGCCAGGTTCGAACATGCCATCCCTTCCACATAACGGATATCATGTTCTTCACATAAGTCAATGCAGTCCATATAGCAATCAATTGCACTTGTAAAATTACCAATCAGTGACATATATACGCCTAATACGTTAGAGGAACGCGCTGCCATATAGTATTCGCCTATACTCAGCTGATACTTTATCCCCTCGCGCGCACAGCTGATGGCACTCACACAATCATTATCAGAAGCATAAAACTGCATCATATAAAAATAGGCATAGGCAAACAATTCATCTGACGCTTCTTCCGCCGCATACGAAAAAAGCCGTTCACAGTATTCCCTGTATTTATGATAATCCGGCGCATACTGCTGCCCGACTTTATCATGTAAAATCTGAACACACTCTTCAATTTTCGAATCATATGTACGCTTCATACTACTGCTCCCTTTATTTTGTATGTTTGTTACAACTAATCATATGACAATTTGGAAACTATGACAAGAAAAAACATATTTTGTTCACAATTTTTCTCTAACACTGTAGCGCCTTTGCTAATGTTTCAATCAGGCGTCGGATATCTATCGGTTTCGCAATATGTCCATCCATTCCCGCCGCAAATGCATTCTGTTTATCTTCTTCAAAAGCATTTGCTGTCATGGCAAAAATCGGAATCTGTGCCTTTTTTTCATCTGCCAGCGAACGTATATACCGTGTTGCTTCATATCCATCCATCACCGGCATCTGAATATCCATAAGAATGACATCATATGCTCCTGGTACCGCCATCTGTATTTTTTCACACGCTTTTTTGCCATTATCTGCTACATCAACTTCAAATCCGATTTCTTCCAAAACCGTTTTTGCAATTTCCTGATTCAGTTCATTATCCTCAACCAATAAAACGTGTTTTCCATGAAAATCATGAGGAGCTTGCAACTGCTCTTTTTCTGTCTGTTTTCTCTCCCCTGGTGCGAAGCATAATGTGATTGTCACTTCTGTTCCACATTGCGGCTCACTTTCTATAGAAATTGTTCCATGCATCATGTCTACAATACTCTTTGCGATAGCAAGACCAAGACCTGTTCCCTGAATACGACTGACCGTAGACGTCTGTTCTCTGGAAAACTGCTCAAACATGTGTTTCTGAAATTCTTTGCTCATTCCAATACCATTGTCCTTGATATGAAATTCGTATTTTCCATAACCGTCCTCCAAGGATGCTTTTTGGACAACACGCAACCATATCGAGCCGCCTGCTGGCGTAAACTTTATGGCATTCGACAAAATGTTAAGCATAACCTGATGCAGGCGCAAGGGATCTGCAATAACATCTTCCATTTGCACTTCCGTCATATCAATAGAAAACGATAATCGTTTTGCCGTAATACTATTTTGAATCATATCGCAGACATCATGCATCACATCCGGCAAATGTACCATTTGTTCTTCTAAATGTACTTTGCCGCTCTCAATACGGCTCATATCCAGCACATCATTAATCAATTCTAACAGATGCCCACTTGACGCAGCTATCTTGTTTAGATATTCCAAAACCTTCTCTTTGTTATCTATATGTGACACAGCAAGTGATGTAAATCCCATAATCGCATTCATTGGCGTACGAATGTCATGACTCATATTAAACAAAAAATCACGTTTGGCACGATTTGCTATCTCTTCCTGCGCAATTGCATGTTTCAATTCTTTGTTCTTTCTTTCAAGCGCTCTCTGATAATTTGCGCGCTGCGCTTCCTGCTCAGCTTCCATTTTTTGCAATGTCCGAAAACGAAGGATCTGCATAGTAGAAAACAATAACGCATAAATGACAACGGCAATTGCCATATTGGGTATCGTTGCATCATATAGCGAAGCCTCTGGTATATAGGTATACAGATAGTAATTTCGTCCGTGACTATACATGCCATAATAATTTTTTGCATTCTGCCTATCTCTGATAGGCGTTAGCATTTCTGCCTGCCTTTTTGATTGTAACTCATGACAAATCTCGTTGTCTCCGATTTTTTTCCCAATCATTGATACATCATTTGAAGCAGTGATTTCATCCCCCTCTGCAATGATAAATGTACCATACACATTCTTTGGATAACCATCAAGAATAGATTGCACAGATAACACAGATTTATCTGCAAATTCTGCCTCAACATGACGATACGCTAAAATAATAGCACTCTGATCCCCACTGGCATGTATGGCAACATCAATATGCGATCCATCCTCTAACAAAATACGTCTTGTATATGTTTTTTGCTTATATGATGCCACATCCATAACACTGGCTGTTTCCAGTTCTGTTTGCATAACACCATAACCCACGCCATCGAGGGTATACTCTGTCCGGATATTTCCATCCGTATCTAAGATCGTAATACCCGTAAGCCATTGCTGCATTACTTTGGCTCGCACCTCTTCTTCAGTCGTCGATAAATTACAATCCGAAAGTGCCTGCACAGCCAAGCTTTCACGAATAAGGCTTTTTGCAATTTCTGTATCATTATATCTCTTATAATTATTTGTCTGTGATTTCAAAAAATCTATCGTGGTTGCCATCTGTTTTTCACATTTTTTTTCATCTAATTGTTTGGAACAGATAAAAGTGATCAGTAGCAGAATCATCCCGATGACCAAAAATAACAAATGATATTTTCGATCCACAAATTTTTGTTTTTTGCTATTCTCCAAGTCAATCCACCTCCAAATATGTCTGTGGATGCTCTAAATATGCTCCAACGATTTTTTGCATTGTTCCGTCTGCTTGCATATCCGAAAACGTTTTCTGTATTTGTTCTGCCAGACCCCGACTATCCTCTTTTGCAAAGGCTACACCAATCCCCGTTGTCAAAATAGCATCATCCAGAATACGAAAGTCAGCATCATAATCTTTTACATACTGCAAAATTGCTGTCTCATGAGCAGCAATCGCATCTACATAACCACAATCTAACGCTGCATATTGCACACTTCTGTCTTCCAGACTAATGATTGCAATATTTTCCGGGAAACGCATATCCAGATGATTCAGTAATATCTCTTCCGGTTTGCCCGTTGTCTGAACCGCGATTTTCTTTCCTTCTAAATCCATACTATCCTGTATCGGACTATTTTTATTGACAGCAATCACCTGACGACTAACCATATACGGTCCTGCCCACTGATAGTCGTCCTCACGTCCACTCATGGAATAGCACCCCCAGATACAGTCAATCTCGCCTGTCTCTAGGAGTGCATCCTTTTGTTCCCAATTAATCACGGAAAATTCCACATGATAGCCAATACGCCGAAATGCTTCTTTCGCAATATCCACATCAATTCCAGTCATAGCCCCATCGCTATCCTGATAAATATACGGCGGATAAATATCACTGCCCACTACTATCGTCGGCATTTCCCGATTTGCATGTTCGGGTATCACTTTACAGCCCGTAAAAAAACATAACACACTGCTAAGTAATAGCAGTCCTCCCCAAAGCTTTTTCATCTTCCTATGCCAATTCCTTTATTACATCAAGAACCACTTCGATTCCAACTTGTGCCGCTTTTTCCGCAAATGTTGCATAATCCATCTCAGCGCCCTTACCATCTGAAATACTGCGGATAATTGCAAACGGAACCTGATTCACATAGCAGACCTGTCCGATACTTCCACCTTCCATCTCACCGGCAATTGCACCAAAATTCTCATGTAAGTGCACCTTTGTGCTCTTCTTTGCTAGGAAAAGATCTCCCGTCGCAATGGTGCCTACTTCGTAATTAATATTTCTTGCTGCAACACATTTTTCAATCACTGCATTCAGTTTCTCATCTGCCGGCAAATAGATTTCGTTCAATCCGGACAAAAGCCCAATCGGATCTCCCAAAGCAGATGTATTCATATCATGTTGTACCACACAGTTTGCAATAGCAACATCCATCACGCCCAACTCTTCACAAAGTGTTCCTGCCACACCAATATTTATGACACAATCCACATCATACTTTAAAATCATTGCCTCTGTACAGATTGCAGCAAACACTTTTCCAACACCACACACTGCTGCCACCACTTCTACGCCTTCCACCTGACCTTGCGTAAATATAACGCCGCTCGTCTGTGTTTCTTTCGTATCCGTCATATGTTTCTTTAAATTGTCCACCTCAATCTGCATGGCTCCAATAATACCAATTTTCATGTTGTATTCTCCTTTTCTCTCCGCAGGACGTTCCTTTTGACCTATATCCTTCTACAAGACAAACTACTGTGGATATGTAAACTCCATATTTGTCTGCTGTTTTAATACTTCCAAATACGTTGCACATTCTGTCTTTGCTGCTGTAATATCCAAATTGCGATAATTACCACATTCAACGGCAGAAGCTCCAAATACCGGGCCATCATGCTCTACAATCTGCTGTAAAACATGCTTTGTAATTTCAAAAACATGTTTGTCGTTGGCATTACGAACCAACAGATAAAAACCTGTCTGACATCCCATCGGTCCAAAATAAATCACATCCTCTGCAATTTCTGAATTTCTGATATAGGTTGCAAACATATGCTCTACCGAATGCATCGTAAGGTCTGACATGTAATCCCCCATGTTCGGACGTCTTGTACGCATATCATATGTTGTAATATCACCATCCACGCGGGAAATATAAAATCCCGGCACTAAAATATCATGGTTGATTGTAAAGCTCTTGATTCTTTCCATTTTAATCTTCCTCCTGTAAAATCAGTTTTGCCTTTTTTAGTGCAACCGTAATAATACCAGTAAGAATGGTTGCAGAAATCATTTCAAATACTGCATTTACTCCTACAAACGCACAAATAAAGACAATGACGTTACGTCCGCCAATTAAGTTCTGCACATATTCTGTATTGCCAAATAATACGACAAGTGCTGTCATAAAGAACAATGTATTCAAAAATGCTGACAAGAAACCGGTAAGATACCCAGAGAGTGTCGTATTTTTTGTTGCTTTACGAAGGCCTTTAAAAATGTACCCCAAAAGCAAACCATCTAAAAATCTTGGTACAAATCTCTGAATAAAGGCAAGCACCGGATTGATACTAAAAAGCATTGCTCCCATGGCACTGACACCGCCGACACCAATACACTGTCCAAAGCTTGTCAATCCAAATACTGCTCCCAAAATAGCTCCACCCAAAGGTCCACAGGAAATTGCCCCTATTGCAACCGGAATCATATTAAAAGTAATCGCAAGTGGTCCGATATTGAGGTAACCAAGTGGCGTATACGCCATAAGAAGCAGTACTGCAATCATCAATCCTAAAATCGTAAGTTGTTTTGTCGTTAATTTTTTCTTTTTCATATCCTCTATCCTTATAATCATAATGTAGGTTAGCATTTACCACCTTTGATAGTACCACAGCCGCCAAGACGCCGCAAGAAATAAGTGCGCACAAGCACAATGTTTTATGGTATGATGGTAATGCTGTTTTCCAGCAGTTTATATGATATCCTTTTTAAACTAAGTTTTACAGAAAGATAAGAGTTATTTATGAATAAAAAATTTTTTCTTTGCGGCATTGCTGCCGTAATCATTTTAATTTCCATAGCATTTTATTGTACACCAATCCATAAAAGTCTTCGCACCATATCTGCTGGAGAATCTATAGATACATCGGCTGTGCAAGCCCCATTATATGCCGGTATTTCCGCGCAAACCTATCAATACAACCACGGCATTGCCACCGGTGAAATTCCGATTGAAGTACCACCTTTTTTCGAAGAAGATGTTTACACTTTCTTGCAAGGTCACCGTGCATGGTCAAGCAATGCCACCTGGTCTGGAGAATGGTGCATGAAATATGCCAAAGGACAATATTTCAGTGGATTTGGGTGTGGCTTCTGTTGTGTTGCCAACGTCTATTCCACGCTTTCCCCTTATACCTGTTCTCCACTTGATGTCTACGATTATGCCTATAAAGAAACAGGATATACACCAAGCAAGGCCAATTCGGCATTGGACTGGGGAAATATGAAAGTCATTTTAAAAGATTTGGGAATGTCTTGTGATGTTTATTATAAAGATAATAGTTATGAAGCTTTTCGCGATCAGATTAGAAGCGCGAAGATGGCAGTTACATTAGTAAGCAGTGCTAATGACGACCGGCTCTGGCAAAAAGTACCTGGGCACTATGTTACCGTTTGTTTATATGATGCCAGCGACGACACGGTATTATTAGGTGATCCCGGATCTCCTACCAACAATCGGACACGCGTCCCATTAACCTACATTTATGATGCATTAAAAACCACGAGTAAATTTCAATATCTACTCGTGGATGATTATACCGAAGCGAATAACCAGTGGTTACATGATGGAATCGATGAAGTATGGAATGCCCCGGCAAATTGAGTGTGTGAATAAAAGTCTGTAAATATGATCTTCTATGATAATGACTGGGCTGA
>OIWK01000067.1_pt1 | contig 89217 bp, 62 predicted proteins | sample 1587401 | NCBI WGS metagenome assembly OIWK01 (sample SAMEA3888911, study PRJEB22519) | human gut metagenome | biome: human gut; feature: human-associated habitat; material: faeces | place: Denmark | collected 2009 | reverse complement strand
GGGCATTTGACGGATCAGGCTCTCTATGATTTGGGTGTCCAAATTTTGAACCAGGGCGTCGCTTTCCTTCACCGGTACTTGCAAGGCGTGTACCGTGGTGCCGTCGTACTGAGGGATGGTGTTTTTCATTTGCAGCTGACCGTAGGAAATGCTGCTCAGATAGTTCTTCAGCGAGCGGCCAAAGCTGCCGTCGATATAGCCTACCAGTTCCCCGGCGTATTGGTCAAAATAGGCGTCTGCCGTCGTCTGCGTGTCGTCTGCAAAGTAGCCGAACAGCACAATGTTGGCCTTGTTGACCGTTTTGTTGCCGGTGGTCTTGGCCTGGGCACGGATGGGCAGTGCCGTGCATAGCAGAATCATGGTCAGCAGCAGCGCCAAACCCCGCTTGATCTTGTTCATTTTTTTAGCACCTCTTCGCGCCAAAAAATGGCGTAATTTCTACCCGAATCATACCATATTTTCGATCGTCAAGTCAATGCGCTTTTGGCGTTGACAAATAAAAAACAGACACCGGAATTTCCGGTGCCTGTTTATGTGCAGTATGAATGTGGGCTTGAATCCTGTAAAAGAAAAAAGACGGCGTAAACAAACGCCGTCTTGGTGGTTGCGGAGGTAGGACCGAGATTGCGCACTCGCTACGAAACAGTCCCCCGGACTGTTTCTCCCAAATGCTTGCGCATTTGGAGCCTCGTGTCGTAGGTTCGAGTCCAAATAAATAATAAAAAACAGACACCGTTTGGTGTCTGTTTTAGTGGTTGCGGAGGTAGGACTCGAACCTACGACCTCCGGGTTATGAGCCCGACGAGCTTCCAACTGCTCTACTCCGCGATATGGTCGATGCACTTTCTTAGTGCTATATCATTATAGCAGATATTTTCATTTTGTCAACACCTAAATTTTGGCAAAGGAAAAATCCAGGGCGCCCTGGGCAATGAAAAAGCAGCGGGCCACTGAAAACCCACTGCTCTCCCATCATCTGCCGATGATCACCTTAACCTGTGCTTAAGCACAAAAATATAATACTATATTCCGGCCAAAAAGGCAAGCGAATTGCAGATATTTAACGAATTTATTTATGGTGTATCATTACAGCGGGTATAAATTTAGCTGTGCAGCGGTAGCAAAAGGCACAAAATGCCCCGATAAAATCCAAAAATAGGCAAAAAACAACCCTGCCGCGTGGCAGGGTTGCAAGTGATTTTAACTTATTTTACGCGGCTGATCTCGCCATGCTTTGCCAGATACTCGTCGCTGGCCGGGAAGTGGTTCTTGTAAGTGATGCTTACCACGGCGCTCTTGTCGTGCAGAACGGCTACATTCGCGTGGGACACATCTACGGTAACTTCCATATCATAGTCGGCCTCTACGATCATGCCGGTCTTGGTGTCGATTTTCACAACGCCGGTGCCATTCTTATAATATACCTTGCAGTTATCGGCAGTGGTGCCCTCAGACCAGGACAGCGGCTTAATGCTGTTTACAACAGAGTCGATGCCGCCCAGTGTATTGAAGAACCGACCCTGAGAGTCCTGACCCTTGTGGCTCATTTCAGCCATCTTAGGCTGGATCTTCATAGTGATGGTGCCGTCGCCGTTGTCCTCAACTACAACAGCCAGCACATCATCAGCAGTCAGAGAAGAGGTGACTAAGCTGTTGCCCTTCTCGTCTACATCGTCCTTCTGCACTTTGCCGGCGGTGGGAGGCAGGGCAGAGGTGCCTGAGTGAAAAATGCCGCCTACGATACCGGGTACCATGCTATTGATGGTTTTGTTCTCGTTACCGTCGATGATGACACTGTTAATCTTTAAGTCCTCATCGCCGATAAAGGCGCTCCAAGTCTGCTTGCCGTCCGGGGTATTGAACTCGGCGGTCTCAGCCTTGGTCTTGTTGTAGGCCTCTACATAGTACTTGACTGCGTCCTCAGCGGTGTCCATCTTAATACCGCCGTAAGTGCCGGCCTGAAACTCGCCGATTACGGACTTGTCCTCAGTAGCGGTAGCGTCGGCAGCTACGGGTGCGGTCTTGGCGGCAGAAAATACCACCTTAACGGCAAAGACAACCAAAACTGCGACCAGCGCAATCAGAAGGATGCGGATGACAACATCCAGTTTGGATTTGCGTTTCACATTCATAATAAAAAATCCCCTTTCTACAGTATAATAACCGATAGGAACATAATTTTCAACTGCTTTTTTCAAATCCGTCCAAAAAAAGTAGAAAATTCCGTTTTCGGTTGACTTTTTACAGGGAATTCAGTACACTTACAATTAGCAAGTAGTACCTAAAAATACAAAATTCAGAGATACTACCTTGCAGAAGGGGGATTTTAATTATGGCGGAGACGCTGCAAGAAACCAAGAAGAAAGCCGGGCGGAAAAAACACCGTGCCGGGCGCATTGTGCTGGCGGTACTGGGGGTACTGATCCTGGCCATTGTGATTACGGATGTGGTGGTGTGCCACCATCGGTCGGACCCGGGTCAAATTCAAACGTACGACACCCAAAACCCGTATGTTTTGGAACAGACGGACATTTCCGGCCACCGCAGCGGCGGCGGGATCGAACCGGAGGAGACTCTGCGTGCCTTTAAGAATTGCGCCGAGAACCCGGACTTCTCCATTGATGTGTTTGAGTTTGATCTGCATGTCACCAAGGACGATGTGCTGGTGCTGCTTCATGACGACACGGTGGACCGCACCTCGGACAGCCAGCAGGTGTTTGGCGAGAAGAATGTGCGCCCGGAGAACAAAACTTATGACGAACTGCGCCAGTTGAATATGGGCGCGCAGTTTGAGACGGAAAGCGGCGAAAAGCCCTATGCGAACCTGCATGGGGATCAGGTGCCGGACGATCTGCGCATTTTGCGGGTGGAGGACGCGCTGGACTACCTGATCGCACAGGGCAAGGGCGAGTATAAGTATATTATCGAGATTAAAAACAGCGGCGATTTGGGCACCCACGGTGTGGACCTGCTCTATAATATTATGAAAGAGCGCGGAATTATCGACCGGGTGATCTTCGGCACCTTCCACAAGGAAGTGAGCGCCTATGTGGACGCCACTTATAAGGATATGACCCGCAGCACTTCCATTGCCGAGGTGGCGAAATTCTGGGCTGCAGCCCTGCGCAATGACGAGAATTACACGCCGCCCTGCAAGGTGCTGCAAATTCCCTATTGCGCGCCGTACAAGAACCTGGGCTTCAACCTGGGCACAGCCACGGTAATCAATTATGCCCACGCCCATGATATGGCCGTGCAGTATTGGACAGTGAACGACCCGGAGGACATGGCCTACCTGGTGGATTTGGGCGCCGATTGCATTATGTCCGATTACCCGGATAAGCTTTATGATACCATGCAGGATAAGGCGTGATACTGCGTATTCAATATTGTTGAGAACAAGTTGATAAATTATAGTTTGGCACAACTGATAGAGGCATCTTCTCTTAGGAGAGGATGCCTCAGTTCTTAACGCTAAATTTTAAAGGTTATGACAGCTTTGTCCAGGTCTCAAGAACCGGCTGCTTTGCATTTTCCGGGTACAAAATGACATAAAGACGGTCATTTCTGGAGGACTGGATGGCAAGGAAGTTGTCGTATGTTTCACCATAGGCATATAGGCAATGATCGGTGACATCGGCGGTGGTGAATCCTTCTTCTCCGTGATTTACCATGATACCGCCTTGAACCGTTTTGCTTGATTCACTCATTTCATAAAAAGAGACCAGTTGATAGATATCCATGTTTTTGGCCAGATAGGGCGAATTCCATTGCGTATTGAGCAGATTGCGAGAAATGGATGACGGCTTTTTGGTCGGATTCATTTGGTCGGATTTTACTAAAATGCCTGTGCTTGAACCATTCAAATCCAGTCGAATCAGCAGAATATCCGTATCGGGATAGGCGTTTTTGACCGTGAATTTGCAGTTATGTTTGTTGTAGAATTCCACTGTGTTTTTGTCGAGAACTTTGTATTTTGCTTTCTCTATCTCCGAGTCTCCCGGCGCATCAGCAGAACTTGTGATCTGAACCTGATTATTTTTGCTGAATTTGTATGTGGAAACCAGTCCGAGTGAGTCGGGTAAGTAAAGTGACCAAGAGCAACCGGAGAGTTTCTGCACGATGGGGGCTGTTGATTGTGTTGCAGTTGATTTGGTCGTGGAAGTGGCGTTCTTAGTTGTGGCTTTTCCTCCATCTTCAATTAACTTCTTGTTTTTTGTTCCGCGGCAAAGCACCTCGTTGCGCGCACAGATTCCTTCATATTCTTCCTTTTTTCCATACTTTCCGTTCTCGTTCTGCGCTTTTTTTAGTGCCTGTATGGCGGTTTTTCCACTTGCAAGCGAATCAAACACAGATGTTACCATATTGCCGTCATAGTTAACGGTGGTGATAAAATAATTGGAGTAGACAACAGCTGCGCCTTTTTGAATCAGTATGTCGGAGAGGTAAGCATCATAACCGGATAGGCAAGTGGCAAGATAAAAGAAGGCGCCGTTAAAGCTTCCGTCAGCATAATAATCTTTGAAAAAGTCGCCGGTAAGCATGGCTCTGCCGGAAGAACTGGCGATAATTCGTTGTCCATCACAGTATTTTCGGAATTCCTTGCTTTTCTTCAGGCTTTTATAAGTGATATTTAATGAAAGACAGGCGTGCTGCTGTTTTGTCCAACAACCGTGACCGTCCCACAGGATAATTTTGGCACCACTGAGATTTTTTAGGGTGGACAAATTCACCTGCTCGTCATCAAGATTATCACCGGTATTAAAGCGAAAGCTGTCCTTTTTGGCTATTTTTTTGGCGGTCGTATCGTATGCGTCATTCTTAATATCACTGTTATAAAAGGGTTGGGTGGTAACGATGCGACTACCTTTTCCCCCGGCTTTCAAACCATCAATTGTTGGAGTATAGACGATAACATCACCGCCGTTAGCCAGTGTGCAGACAACACATAGGGTATCTGGTTCATAGGAAACATCTGAAAAAACGCCTAGGCTTTTCATTTTGTTGGCGTATGCGAATTCTTTTTGCAACAAAGCGGGTAACGCATTCTCATTTTTATCATGCGAATTCCAATAGCTGTTTTCAATTTGCGTAAACTGTTCAGTTACAATATCAAAATCCGTTGCTACATTGGCTGTGGGTTCTTTGCTCTTTTGAGAATAGATCAATGGTATAGATATGGTGGTTGCCAATACGCACACGGCAAGAAGAATGAGCAGGCTGATAATTATGTATTTCTTCTTGTTCTTTTTTTGTGGTGTTTGGTTATTGTTGGCCGGATTTGGTTGCATACAGATTCTCCTTTTATTATGATTTTTCCATTTACAGCAGTATATGCTTTTTTTGGTGAATTTTCTATATGCCAATAGAGTACACTTAATAGTTTGAAACGAAGTGAAAAAGAAAAGGAACGGCATTGCCGTTCCTTTTTGCTATACACGATGGATTACAGTACCTTATCCAGGAAGGTGGTCAGGCGCTCGGCCTTGGGGTGGTCGAATATATTCGTGGGGGTGCCTTCTTCCAGCACCTTGCCGTCGTCCATAAACAGCACCCGGCTGGCAACCTCCTTGGCAAAGCCCATCTCGTGGGTGACCACCACCATGGTCATACCGTCGTTGGCCAGTTCTTTCATCAGATCCAGCACCTCGCCCACCATTTCCGGGTCCAGGGCGGAGGTGGGCTCATCAAAGAGCATCACCTTAGGATTCATGGCCAGAGAGCGCACGATGGCGATTCGCTGCTTTTGGCCGCCGGAAAGCATGGAGGGATAGGCGTCTGCCTTATCCCGCAGGCCGATCCGATCCAGCAGGCGCAGGGCGTTCTCGTTGGCCTCCTCCTTGTTCATCAGCTTCAGCTGAATGGGGGCCAGAGTAATGTTGCCCAGCACGGTCTTGTTGTTAAACAGGTTAAAGTGCTGAAACACCATGCCCATACTGCGGCGCACCCGGTTGATGTCCGTCTTTTTATCCGTAATGCACTGGCCGTCAAACCAGATTTGACCGGAGGTGGGGGTTTCCAGCAAATTCAGGCACCGCAAAAAGGTGCTCTTGCCAGAGCCGGAGGGGCCGATCACAACGATCTTTTCGCCCTTTTCGATGTTTTCGTCTATGCCTTTTAGCACTTCCAGCTTACCAAAGCTTTTGTGCAGGTCAGATACCTTTATCACTTTTTCTCAGGCTCCTTTCCATCAACTTAATGCCCAGGGTGATTACCAGTACGATCACAATGTAGATCAGAGCCATCACCAGGTAGGGGATCATAAATTCGTAGCTGTTGGAGCCAATGCGGTTGAACGCAACATACAGGTCCATAGCGCCTACGAAGCTGACCACCGAGGTCTCTTTGATCAGCGAAATAAACTCGTTGCCCAGCGTGGGCAGAATATTCTTGACCGCTTGGGGAATCACAATCTTCATCATGGTGGTGGCGTAGCTCAGACCAATGGCCCGGCCGCCCTCCATCTGCCCACTGTCTACGGACAGAATACCGGCGCGCATGATTTCGGAGATATAGGCGGCGGAGTTCATACCGAAGACCACCACGGCTACGGCCACGGAGTTCATGTGCAGGTTCATTAGTGGCATCAGCACATAGTAGAATACCAGCAGCTGTACCACAATGGGGGTGCCTCGGAACAGGCCCACATACAGCCCGGACAGACCGTTAAAGAACTTTGCCACCGGATTGGTGCGTGGAATAACCCGGGTGGTGGCGATCACGGTGCCGAAAACGATACCGATCAGCAAGCCCAGCATGGCGATCTCCGCCGTATTGCGCAGGCCAAGCAGTACCGTCTTGTAGCCGTCGTGATGAATAAAGTAGTCAAGGAAAACCTGAACTTTGTTGCTAAAATTATCCATAAGTTGCGTCCCTGCCGCCAAGGCGGCTTCTTGTCAAAAAATGCCCCACCCCCGCGTGCGGGGGTGAGGTGCGGATTCGTCTTTGTTTATTTGACCTGATTATGCCACATTGTTGATGGCGGTGGTGATGGCAGCTGCCGGTGCGGCATCTACGATCACATAATTCAGGTTGCCGTTGATCAGGTCCTGCATAGCCAGAGAGGCGTTGTCATAGCCAACGAACTGTGCCTTCAAACCGGCAAAGCCCATATCCTCGCTGCCCTGTACATAGGACTGACCGGTGGTGCCGTTCTGGCCGCCGATCTTTACGCTGCTGTCCAGGCCGTTCAGGATCTTCTCCACATCTTCCTTGGTCTTGCAAGCGTCAAAGGTGGTGTCGTCACCCTTTACAACCACTTTCTGAGAAGCGGAATAATAAGAGTCGGTAAAGTCTACCTGCTTTGCGCGGGTCTCGTTGACGGTCAAGCCGGCCATAGCGATGTCGCACTTCTGCTGCTGCACGGAGGTAACCACGGCCTCAAACTTCATGTCCTTGATTACCAGCTCTTTGCCCAGGCTGTCTGCCAGTGCTTTGGCAATCTCCATGTCAATGCCGTAGAAGGTGTCGCCCTTCTTGTACTCAAAAGGCTCAAACTCGGCGTTGGTGGCAACCACCAGCTGATCCTTGGCGCTGTCCTCGGCGGCGCTGGTCACGCCTGCCGGCTCACCGCTGCCAAAGTAGTGATTGCAGATTTCGTCCAGCTTGCCGTTTTTTTTGAGCTCTTTGATGAAAGCGTTGGCCTTCTCTTTCAGCTCCGGCTGCTTTTTGTCCACGCCAAAGGCGTATTCCTCGTCAGACAGTGCAATGTCGATCACCTTGACCTTCTGGGTCTTGGCGGCCTCTGTGGTGCCCTTGTCATCCTTGCCGCTGTTAGAGGAGCAAGCGGCGAAAGACGCAGCCACAAACAGGACAGCCAGCACCAGGGCAATGACTTTGTTAAACTTCTTCATTGTTTTGTACCTATCCTTTCAAAAAATTGCCGTACAGATACTTATAAATATACGGTTTATCGTGGTTCACTTTAGCACATTCCCACGAAAAATGCAAGAGATTTCCATAGATTATGCGCATAAATATGCAGTCTTTGCATAGCGAATGTATAGGCGCACAAAAAGGGGCGAAAAACGATACGCTTTTTTGTGCAATGTAGCATAAATCCGCTGCCGTTGACGAACGCCTGCCGGGGCGCTATAATAAGTAATAAATCATGCCCGCCCGGCAAGGGGGGCTAGATAAGAGAGGTACAGTGTGATGATGACAAATATTCCTGAGCTGAAGCTGGGACTGGTGAGCGTGTCCCGAGACTGCTTCCCCATGGCGCTGTCCGTTGGACGGCGAGACGCATTGGCGGCAGCCTATGCCAAGTACGGCACGCTGCACAACTGCCCGGTGTGTATAGAGAGCGAGACGGATGTGGCGCCGGCTTTAGCAGACTTAAAGGCTGCCGGGGTCAACGCCTTGGTGATCTTCCTGGGCAACTTCGGTCCGGAGACGGCAGAGACCACTTTGGCCAAGCAGTTTGACGGCCCGGTGATGTTTTGCGCAGCGGCGGAGGAGAGCGGCGACAGCCTGCTGGACGGCCGCGGCGACGCCTACTGCGGTATGCTCAATGCGTCCTATAATTTGAACTTGCGTGGCGTGCAGGCGTATATTCCCCAGTACCCGGTGGGTACGGCAACGGACTGTGCCGCCATGATCCGGGACTTTGTGCCGGTGGCAACGGCGCTGCTGGCACTGTCTAATTTGAAGATCATTTCCTTCGGCCCCCGTCCCCAGGACTTTTTGGCCTGCAACGCGCCTATCGCGCCCCTGCACCGGCTGGGCATTGAGATTGAGGAGAACAGCGAGCTGGATCTGTACGCTGCGTTCCACGCCCACGCCGGGGACGCCCGCATTCCCGATGTGGTAGCGGAGATGGAGGAAGAGCTGGGCGAGGGCAATAAGAAGCCGGAGATCCTGGCCAAGCTGGCGCAGTACGAGCTGACTCTGCTGGACTGGGTGGAGACCCACAAGGGCGCGCGCAAGTATGTGGCCATTGCCGGCAAGTGCTGGCCTGCATTCCAGACGGAGTTCCAGTTTGTGCCCTGTTATGTAAACAGCCGCCTGACCGCCAAGGGCATTCCTGTGTCCTGCGAGGTGGATATTTACGGCGTGCTGTCCGAGTTTATCGGCACCTGCGTCAGTCGGGACGCGGTGACCCTGCTGGACATTAACAACAGCGTGCCGGCCGATCTGTATGCGGAAAAGATCAAGGGCGCGTATCCGTACAGCCTAACCGATACTTTTATGGGCTTCCACTGCGGCAACACCCCGGTTTGCAAGCTGTCCACCTGCGAGATGAAGTACCAGAAAATCATGGCGCGCACCCTGCCGGTGGAGTACACCAACGGCACCCTGGAGGGGGATATTGCCCCCGGTCCCATCACCTTCTTCCGGCTCCAGTCCACGGCGGATTGCCGGTTGCGGGGCTATGTGGCAGAGGGCGAGGTGCTGCCGGTACCTACCCGCTCCTTTGGCGGCATCGGCGTGTTTGCCATTCCCCAAATGGGTCGGTTCTATCGCCATGTGCTCATTGAAAAGAACTTCCCCCACCATGGGGCAGTGGCTTTTGGCCATTACGGCAAGGCCATCTTTGATGTGCTGCGGTGCCTGGGCGTTACCGATGTGGGCTTTAATCAGCCCCAGGGTATGCTCTATCCTACGGAAAATCCTTTTGCGTAAATCCGAATCACCCATTGCCCGGCTCTGCAGAGCCGGGCTTTTTTGCGCCTTTTTGGGGTCAAAATGTGGATTTTTGCCCCCGGGGTTGACAAATGGAAAAATTGGATTATAATAACAATTAGCACTCGGAGTCAAAGAGTGCTAATTCTGAAATAACAAAGGTGATTTGAATGAGAAAAAAGCAATTCAAGGCAGAATCTAAAAAGCTGCTGGATATGATGATCAACTCCATTTATACCCATAAGGAGATCTTTTTGCGGGAGTTGATCTCCAACGCCTCCGACGCGCTGGACAAGCTGTACTTCCGCTCTTTGACGGACGACACGGTGGGTATGAACCGCAGCGATTTTCACATTCGCCTGGCGGTGGACAAGGACGCCCGCACCCTGACCGTGACAGATAATGGCATCGGTATGACCGGCGAAGAACTGGAGCAGAACCTGGGCACCATCGCCAAGTCCGGTTCCTTGAACTTTAAGCAGGAGAACGACACCAAGACTGCCGACGATGTAGAAGTGATCGGCCAGTTTGGCGTTGGGTTCTACTCCGCCTTTATGGTGGCAGACAAGGTGACCGTGGAGTCTAAGGCCTTTGGGGCAGATACAGCCAACTGCTGGACCTCTACCGGCGCAGACGGCTACACCTTAGAGCCTTGCGACAAGGCAGATTGCGGTACGGTGATCACTCTGCACTTGAAAGAGAACACCGAGGAAGAAAATTACGACGAGTTCCTGGAGCCGTACCGGATTCAGGGCCTGGTGAAGAAATACAGCGATTATATCCGCTATCCCATTATCATGCAGATGAGCCACCAGGTGCCGAACCCGGACAAAGAGGGCGAGACCGTGACAGAGGTGGCGGACGAGACCTTAAATTCTATGGTGCCTCTGTGGCGTAAGGCCAAAAGCGAGCTGAAGCCGGAGGACTACAATGCATTTTACAAGCAGCGCTTTGGCGACTATGAGGACCCGGTGGATGTGATGCACTTTAAGACCGAGGGTCAAGCCACCTTTGATGCCCTGTTGTATATCCCTAAGAACCCGCCTTTTGACTACTACACCAAGGAATTTGAAAAAGGGTTGGCGTTATACTCCAACGGCGTGCTGATCATGGAGAAGTGCCCGGATCTGCTGCCGGATCACTTTAGCTTTGTGCGCGGGCTCATTGACAGTGCAGACCTGAGCCTGAATATCTCCCGTGAGATGCTCCAGCACGATCATCAGCTGAAGATCATTGCCAAGGCCATTAACCGCAAGATCAAGAATGAGCTGACCCGCATGCTGAAGAATGAGCGGGAGAAGTACGAGGCATTCTTTAAGACCTTTGGCGTGCAGCTGAAATTCGGCGTGTATGCCAACTACGGCGCCGAGAAGGACGACCTGAAAGACCTGCTGCTGTTCAGATCCTCTGCCGGGGAGGGTATGATGACCCTGAAAGAGTATGTGGATGGTATGGCCGAGGGGCAGGATACCATTTACTATGCCTGCGGCGACACGGCGGAGAAGATCGCTTTGCTGCCCCAGACGGACGCGGTGCTGAGCAAGGGTTACCAAGTGCTGTACCTGACGGACGATGTAGATGAGTTTGCCCTGCAAATGCTCATGGAGTACGATGGCAAGAAATTCGCTAACATTACTAAGGACGACCTGAATTTGGAAAGCGAAGATGAAAAGAAAGCCATGGAGCAAAAGAATGCCGACGCCAAGGGTTTGCTGGACACGATGAAAGAGGCGTTGGGCGAGGAAGTCAGCGCCGTGAAATTCTCCGGCAACTTAGGCAGCCACGCAGTGTGCCTGTCGGCAGAGGGCTACCTGTCCATGGAGATGGAAAAAGTGCTCAGCAGTATGCCCGGCGGCGGCCAGGGCGCCAAGGCCCAGCTGGTGCTGGAGATCAACGATAAGCACCCGCTGGCAGAGAAGTTGTTTGCCCTCTTAAAGGACGATCCGGAAACGCTGAAGAAATACACCAAGATCCTGTACGATCAGGCGCGGCTCATCAGCGGGCTGGATGTGCAGAACCCCACAGCGCTGGCAGACAGCATTGTGGATATGATGTTATAATCCATATAAAAAAACAAAGAACGGCACCGCTTGCATTTGCAGGCAGTGCCGTTCTTTTTTGTTCAGTCCGCTGTGCGTACCCACACGGCCATTTGGTCCTCTTTGCTGTTTAGTCTGCGGCAGAAGGGGATGAACCGCAGGGTGCGAGGCTCGGCCTTTGGTGGGGCTGTGGTGTACAGATGATCGCCGCCTTGCAGACAGGTGCCCGCGGCCAGTAGGCAGCCGTCCCGATAGACGATCGGTGATTTGGAGTCTAAAGTAAGGGCGTGGATAGAGGGAGCACCTTGGGTCTCCAGCGCATAGATCAGACCGCCACGGCTGAGCGCTACTCGCCCGGCATTGGCGCCTACCCGGGCGTTGCTGTACAGCAGCTGTACCGTGGGGGCAAAGCAAAAGCGCAGGGTGGTAGGGGCAGTGATCTGCTGCACATAGTAGCCGTCTTTCGCCGTAACAGGTTGGCCGTCCAGGGTAGGACATTTGCACCAGTCCGGTAGGCGCAGCCGTAGGGTAAAGGGTCGCTTTAGCCGGGTGATCTTTACAGTGAAGTCACCGCTTTCCGGTAGGGCAGAGAGGATTTGCAGCTGCCCAAAAGGCGTGTCCACCTGCGCACCCAAGGGCAGTTCAACGGCCAGGGTGTTGTCATCTGCATAAAACCCGTATTGTCCGATCCCGGCAGTGACCCGCGCCACATTGGGTGGACAGCAGGCACAGTCAAACCAGTTTTGGCGGCGCAACGCCTGGCGTTTGCGCTCCGGTACGGTATCGTTCAGCACACCCTCCGCCACCAGTGGATTGGCGTAGTAGAAGTGGCAGCCGTCGGTGCTCATGGCTCCGGCAACTGTGTTCCACAAGGCAAGTTCCGCTACGGCGCCATACGCAGCGTGCGGGTGGCAACGGTACAGCCGCTGCGCAAAGAATACCAGCCCGGCAGAGGCGCAGCTTTCCCCATACGCCAGGTCGTTCGGCAGATAATAGGCCGGGCCAAAAGCCTCGCCCACAGCCGTCTGGCCCAGCCCACCGGTCACATACAGTTTGGTGCGACACAGATCTTGCCACAGCGTTTCGCAGGCGGCTTGCAGCGCCCGGTTCCCGGTATGCTCTGCCACGGCGTCTGCCCCGGCATATAGGTACACGCCTCGCACCGCATGGCCCACGGCAGTTGTCTGTGCGGTCAGCGGGCAGTGGGCCTGGTTGTAAACATAGTCGCTGCCGTCGGTGTCAACGCCTCGTTCCCTGTCAAAAAACAGCGGTCGGGTGCCCCGCGTGCGGATAAAAAAGTCGGCGGTTTGCAGATAGTCCGCCTTGCCGGTGACCTCATACAGTTGTACCAGCGCCAGCTCTGCCAGCGGATGGCCGGGATAGCCGGGGCGCTTTCCTCTGCCAAAGGTGCGGCAAATGCAGTCTGCTGCTCGGCAAGCAATATCCAATAGGTCCCGCTCTCCCTGCATGGTCCACCGGGCACAGGCAGCTTGGGCCAGATGGCCGAAGCAGTACAGCTCATGGTAGTCCTTTAAGTTAGTGAATCGGTTTTGCAGGCCGTTGATGGAATACAGGGTGTCCAAATAGCCGTCCGTCTCCTGGGCGGCGGCAATGATCTCCACCGCTTCCCGGCTCTTTTCAGTCAGGTACGCTCGGTTGCCGTAGGGTATGGCATAGGCGGCGGCCTCCAGCCATTTGTACAGGTCGCTGTCCTGAAACACCCATCCCATAAAGGCCTTCTCTTGGCTGTTCTTGTCATCATAATACCATTTGTCCGTGGGGTAGGTGGGTCGGGGGCCACCGGCTTTTGCTGCGGCAATGGCATGAGCGGCCTTTTGGAAGTTGGCGATGCAGCTGCTCTTTGGCGCACCGGGCACCTGATCGTGCAGCACCTGCCATTGGTAGGGCAGTACGATGTCAGCTACTGTGCGGATCCGGGGCGCCCAAAAGGGGTCGGTTACGGTGATGTGTTTGGGGCTGATAGGTTCCATAAGCCTGCTCCTTGGGTAAAAAAATAGGCCTGCTTTTGTACAGGCCTATTATAGCATATTTTGTTTTAAGCGGCAATGTGGCCGGCGTTTGCAGTGGTGGTGGAAACCAGGCGGCGGGCGGTGGCGTCTTGCCGTGCCAGCCGGGCGCGGCGGCGCTGTCTGCGGGCATAGGCGGCTTTTTTGGCAGCCAATTTCTTTTCCCTGCGGTTGATCACCAGCCCCAGCACGGTGATATACAGCACAAATTCGGCGGCGAACACCAGCTTCATTTGGGTGGGGTCCAGCCAGTCCATCAGCCGGAAGGGCAGGCTCAGCAGGGCATAGCCCACCACCAGGGCGGTCAGGCTTAGCAGGGCAGATGTGATCAGGTGTTTTGCAGTGTATTTTTTCATGGCGTTGTACCTCCTTCAAATTGCAACTTCATTGTAGCAATTCCCAAGGGTAGGCACAATAGGACCGGCAGCCAGAGTACCAAACTTGTCCCTGTTAGTAAATATCTTTACTTCGCTTTGCTTTCGCTGCTTCTTCCGCTTTGTACAGGGCGGCAGTCACGGCGTGGGCGGCTTCTTCCAGCCGATCGGCAGGCACAGCGGAGGGGGAGACCACCACTATATTTTTGCCGCTTTTCTCTTTTACAATATACAAGGCAAGCCCCGCCTGCTCAAAAGGGGCGCTGTCCGGCAGCATCGGCGTTTCAATCTGCACCTGCAGGCCGTTTTCACCCACGTGCACCGAATGGTCCGGCAGTGCCTTTGCCAGCAGGGCACACAGGGTCTTGGCTTTGCCGGTGTACAGACGGCGGATTTTTTTGGTGCGGGACTTCATATTCCCGTCCCGCAGATAGGCGCACAGGGCAATCTGCTCCGTCTTGGACGCAGTTTGGGCAAAGGTGTCTTTCATTTGATGGTAGGCGGCGGCCAGCGCCGGGCTGAGCACCATAAAGCTGATGCGAATGCCCGGCAGCAGCAGGGCGGAGAAGGCGCCCATATACACCACATTGCCGCTGCCCAGGGCGTACAGCGAGGGGGTGGGGGTGCTGCTGTACAGAAAGTCGTTTTCAAAGTCGTCCTCGATCACCACCGCGCCGGTATCTGCCGAGTGGGCGCACAGCTCCAGCCGCCGCTGAATGGGCATCACATCTCCCTGCCGGTTCATGTGGGAGGGAGATACATAGATAATGTCTGCGTCCTTGTACCGGGTGCGCACGGTGTAGCCGTGGGCGGCGAACACGGTGCTGCCCTGCACAAAGCTGCCGTCCGGGAAGGACACGGTGCGTCGCCCTTTCAGCAGCACGCAGAGGATCTCCAGCAGCATTTGCACCCCGGCGCCTACCACAATATGTTCCGGCGCAGTGACCACATTGCGCCGCTCCCGCACATAGTCTGCCAAGGCGCACCGCAAGTCGTACTCTCCCTGTGGCTCGCTGTAAGTGAGCAGCCGCTGCCGCTGGCGCAAGGCGCTCTTAATGTAGCGCTGCCATAGGGAGAAGTCAAAGCTGGACAGATCGGCGCTGTTGCCGGTGAGATCCAGCCGAGGCGGTGTCTGCACCTGCGGGCGGGGCATGGGAGTCGCCGGTGCCTTAGGACCACCCGCCACAAAGTAGCCGCTTTGGGGCTTGGCGTAAATGTAGCCTTCTGCCGCCAATTGAAAGTAAGCATTCTGCACGGTGGTGCGGCTGATCCGGTAAAGCTCCGCCGCCCGGCGAATAGAGGGCATCCGTTCCCCCCGGCGCAGTCGCCCGTCGGCGATCATTTCCTTAAACATGGTGTAGGCTTGGGTGTATTTTAGCATAACTGTACCTTAAAAAATCAGGGTTTTTGTGTCTTTTATTCCTGTCAAAATTAGTATATACTATAGATAACAGAAAAGCAAGGGGGCGAGAACTTGAAAAACTGCGTGGTCTTTAACGACCTTTCCGGCTACGGCAACTGCTCGCTGATGGCGGCCATTCCGGTGCTGACTGTTATGGGCGTGCGGGTGCACCCGGTGCCTACGGCGGTGCTTACCCGCCAAACCGGCTATGACCGTTACTCCATGGAGGATTTGACCGGCTTTATGCCCCAATTTACTGCGGACTGGCAAGAGGTACAGCCGGACGGCATCATCACCGGCTTTCTCAGCAATCCGGCCCAGGGGGACTGCATTGCGGACTTTCTGGCTGTCCACCGCACGGCGGATACGCTCCTGGTGGTGGACCCGATAATGGCGGACGACGGCAGCCTGTACGATGGGTTTGATGAAGCACGGTGTAATGCGGTGCGCCGCCTGGCAGCACAGGCAGATGTGCTCACGCCCAATGTAAATGAACTGGTGCTGCTGTGCGGGGCGGAGTATACCGAGGACCCGGCGGCGGTGCGGCAAATGGGCGCCCGCTTGGCAGAGGATCACCGGGTGGTGGCGGTCACCGGCTATCGGCAGGGAACGGAGATCCACACCCTGGTGTTTGCAGACGGAAACTGCACAGACTTGGCAGCGCCCTTGCGCCCCGGTTCCTTTAGCGGCACCGGCGATCTGTTTGTTTCTGTATTCACCGGCGGCTTGCTTCGTGGCCGGGCGCCGGCACAGGCAGCCAAACAGGCGGTGGATTTTCTCAGCCACGCCATCGCCGTTACCCACGGTACAGACCCCCGGGACGGCATAGATTTTGAAAAGATTATGGAGGATCTGTTATGAACAAGACGGTAAAAAAGATTTCATTCACGGCGCTGTTCGCCGCCATGGTGTTCGGCCTGACCATGCTGCACATTCCCATCGGTGCCGGTGGCTATATTCATGTGGGCGACGCCATGATTTATCTCAGCGGGCTGCTGCTGGGGCCTTGGGCATTCCTGGCTGCTTCCATCGGCGCTGCGTTTTCTGATCTTGCCAGTGGGGTTGCCACCTATGCCATTCCCTCTGCCATCATCAAATTCCTTATTGCAATTCCCTTTGTTGCATTATATAATAAGAGCAATAAATTGCTGACGGTGTGGACGGCGCTGTGCACCATTCTGTCCGGTGCCATTACTGTTGGCGGCTACTATGTGGCGGATCTGGTGCTGTACCGGGAGGGCGCCATCGCAGATATACCGGCCAATGCCATTCAGGCGGTAGGCAGCGCAGTGGTGTTTATTGTACTGGCGCTGGCGCTGGACAAGGCCGGAATTTACAAAAGATTGAAGGGTTATCTCAATGGCTGATATTGTTTATCGCTATTACGACGGTGTGTATCTGAATATTACAAATCAGTGCCCCTGTAACTGCGCGTTTTGCATTCGCTCTAAGGGCGACGCTGTGGGCGATGCGAAGGAAATGTGGTTTGACACGGAGCCTACCTGGGAGGAAATCAAGGCGGCGATTGACGCTTACGATTTTGCCCACACGGACGAGGCGGTGTTTTGTGGCTACGGCGAGCCCACCAATGCGCTGGACCACCTGCTGCAAGCGGCGGATTATCTGCGCACGGTGAACCCAAAGATTCACCTGCGGCTGAATACCAACGGCCTGTCGGACTTAATCAACGGCAAGCCCACCGCAGAGCTGCTGTGCCGTCACTTTGACAGCATTTCCGTATCTCTCAACGAGCCTACGGCAGAGAAGTACGACAAAATTACCCGCAACTGCTACGGCGGCAAGGCGTTTGACGCCATGCTGCAGTTCACTCGGGAATGTGTGGCGCACTGCCCGGATGTGCGTATGACGGTGGTGGATGTGATTTCGCCGGAGGATATTGAGAAGTCGCGCCAAGTGTGCGAAAGCACCGGCGCCAAATTCCGTGTGCGTAGCTTTGCTGCCGGAAGATAAAAAGGAATAACCATTCGGTTTAGCTAAAGTGCTGTAACGACGATTTTAACGGAAGCGGAAGTCATCGTTACGGCATTTTTAATTTTTGGCAAATTTTGGTGTCACAATACAGGCAAAAAACAACTCTAAACAGGTGAACGCCCGAAAGCGGGGCGGTTGTAAAGCAAGAAAAAACAAAAACCTGATAAGGAGTGCGTGCGTATGAAAAAGACCATCGGAAAAATTTTAGCGGTACTTTGTCTGGCTGCAGCATTGCTGCTGGGCAGCGGCACGGCGTTTGCGCAGACGGCCGGGCAATGGACGCCCAGAGAACATCCCCAGGACACCATCGGCTGTGTAAACGGTGCGCAAAGCGATGATATTATTGCCCAAGCAGATCGGGACCTGGGCGGCTGCAAATTCACCTACCGCGGCAAGGGGAAACTGACCGGATGGGAAGTGCCGTTGCTGAAGGAGGGCAAGGATTATAAAATTCTGTCGCAAAGCGGCCGCAGCATTACCATTGCGGCGTTAAACGCAGAGGGCTGTCTGCCCTATATCAATGCCAAGGTGCAGCAGCCGTCTGCTGTTGCCTCTACGGCTGCGGTAACGACTTCCGGCGTGGCTGCCGTACCGCCTGCAACGAAAAGAGAAACGGAAGCGCAGACACAGATGCGCACGGAGCAACAGACGGAAAAAGCACCGCAAATGGAAGCAGGCAGCACAAAAGCAGCCACGGAAGCGGTGGACGGCGAGAAAGAAAGCACCGCCAAGGGCAGCCGGCCGGTATTGCCTTTGGCTGCGCTGGGCGCTTGTGCTTTGGCTGCGGTTGCCCTTGTACTTTGGCAAAGAAAGCGGCGCCGATAAGAGAATAAGAAAAGAGAAAAGGGGGATCAGTCTATGACACAAGCAGAACGGGTGCGGCAGGCACAGGCCGGAGATGTAGACGCCTTTTGCGCCTTATATACCGCGTATCAGCAAAAGCTGTTTCATTATGCCTATTACAAGCTGGGCAATGTGCAGGACGCTGAGGATGTGGTGCAGGATTGTATGCTTACGGCCTTTGAACAGCTGGGTATGCTGAAAAAGCCGGAGGCGTTCGGGTCGTGGCTATTTTCCATTTTATATCACGGTTGCGCCGGTGCGATTAAAGAGCAGATCACACGCCGCAACCAATCGGATATTGCGCAGTATGCCAACAGCCTTGCCTGTGACCAAACCGCAGCGTTTGCGAGGGTCGAGCTGCAACAGGCGTTGGCTCTGCTTAGCGACACAGACCAAAATATTATTTTGCTGTCTGTGGTTGTTGGGCTGAAAAGCAAGGAAGTGGCAAGGATTACCGGATTAACTGCTGTAAATGTTCGACAAAGACGAAGCAGAAGCCTGGCAAAAATGAAGCGCCATTTGTCGTAAAGGGAGTGCGTGCTATGAAACAAAAGGATTTTGACTTTATTCAGCATAAATTTGAGCAAGCGCAGCCGCCGCTGCCGGACGGCTTGCGTGCAGAATGCCTAAAGCAGCGCATTTTGAAAAAAGAGTCCCATAAGGTGATTACAATGCCTAAGCGAACTTCACGGTACAAAGCATGGGCAGTAACGGCGGCTTGTTTGGTAATGGTGTGTGCGGCTGCTGTGGGGGCAGGTGCAAGCTGGTACGGCGTGCCGGTGGACGGATTTCAAAGTGCGGCCCAGTTAACGGCTGTGACCGCTGCGATGACCCCTGTGGATACAGGAGAGGCCGGTTGCGCAGAGGCAACAACGGTTCTGACTAAACAGCAACCGGGGGTACAGCAGATGGCAAGGGTTCAAACGGAAAACGGATATATGTATTACGCATACAGCGCAAGCATGGCAGAAAAAGGGCGCAATTGCGTTTATGTGTTTGAAGCGGCGTCTAACCGACAGCAACCGCTGACGGTGATTGAAAATGTTGCTCCGGCGCAGGCAACGCTGCAAGGCGTGATAACCCACGGGGAGCGTTTAGCGGTTTTGGCTCGGGACGAGAATTGCACCTATTTGCGTATTTATTCGATTGCAGAGCCCACAAAGCCGGTGCTGCTGTCTGCCATAGAGCAAAGCGGCGCTTGTGTGCAAGCCGGATTGGTGGGCGAAAACGTGTATGTGCTTTCTCATTTTGTTTTTGACCCAAAAGCGGAACAGTCGGTGCCTGCCTTGACGGTTAACGGCGAGATACACCGGGCGCTGCCGGAGCATATCGTGCGCCTTGCCGGTGCAAATCAGGCACAGTATACGGTTTTAGGCACGGTGGATGTACAAACCGGTAAAGCGGCGGAGGATGTGGCGGCTGTGTTGGGCGGCGGCACAAAGGTGCAGCTGACAAAAAAAGCGGCTTATGTGGGCGCTTCTGGGGACGCAGACCGTACGGCGTACGGTGTAAAATGGAATTTGAAAAGCCAAAAATGTGCAAAAATCACGCGGCGAGAAGCCAAAACACTTTTTCAATTGCCCCATGAATTTGAGGCGGATTCTACCGAGCGTACCCTGTATGAGATGGGAGATGGTTGGCTAAGTATAGAGGAAAACTTGGAAACCGCTGCCCAAAGCCTTGCTCTGTATGATCGGGATTTTCAACTGCTGGATCGGTTGCAGCTTAAAGATGTGACCGTGGCGCACCGAGCCGCCATAGAGCAGGGGCAAAAGGTGTTTGCCCTGCCGTCTTATACGGCGGATGCGCAGCGACGGTACTATGGTGCTACGGTGTTTGAAATTCGGCAAAACAAAATTGTGCTGCTGAAAACGCTGCAAAATCCGCACCCGGAGGCAATGTATCCGGGGGATTGTGTGCTGACGGATTCATATGTGTATTGCTTTGATTTTTGTGAAAGTGGGGACGGTGTGTGCGCCCAGCGGTTTGCACACGCATACCGATAAGTAAAAAAGAGACTGCGGAAAAATTCGCAGTCTCTCTTTTTATCTGTGTGCTCTTGCACATTGGCGGCAAAGGGGCATAGAATGGTCTATCCGTGTGCTTGAACAGCAGGCACATAAAGTTGAATGCAAAAGGAAAGACTTTGATGACCCCTGTTTTACAGACTGCCGTAGGGCTGGCCATTCTGTTTGGTCGTTGCTGCTGCCCGCTTTGGCGCTGTCCGGCATATATGGTGTGACAATGGGTTGGTACGCCGCCGGTTGCATTGTCCGGTATATACGACCTGCCGGTGTGTGGATATGCACGCCTGGTTCGCTGCGCACATAGTATAGTCTGACGGCTCCCGACGCCAGCTTCCTATTTTCGCCTTCGAAAAAAAGGGATTGCGTCCGGGACAAAAATTTGATAAACTGTAATAGGTTAGTTATAACTAACTTAGAACGCAGAAAAAAGGAGAACACGCAATGACCCCTGTTTTACAGACTGCCGTAGGGCTGGCCATTCCGTTTGTGGGCACGGCGCTGGGCGCAGCCGCAGTGTTTCTTTTCAAATCCAATATTCCGCCTCGGGTGCAAAAGATTTTGTTGGGCTTTGCTTCCGGCGTGATGCTGGCAGCCTCCGTTTGGTCGTTGCTGCTGCCTGCTTTGGAGCTGTCCGGCAGCTGGCTGCCGGTTGTGGTCGGCTTTCTCGTGGGGATCGGGTTTCTTTTGGGACTGGATCAGCTTACGGCTCGGCTGCATTTAGAGCCAAAGCCGGGCACGGCAGGCGCCAATTCTTTTTTGTTGGTGTTGGCGGTGACTCTGCACAATGTGCCGGAGGGTATGGCGGTGGGCGTGGCGTTTGCCGGTATGCTGGCAGGTGACGGGGCCATTACGCCGGCGGACGCCTTTGCCCTTGCTGTCGGAATCGCATTGCAAAATATTCCGGAGGGCACCATTGTGGCGGCGCCGCTGCGCAGCGACGGTTGCTCTCGCAGCCGTTCCTTTTTGTATGGGGTACTGTCCGGTGCCGTAGAGCCGGTGGGCGCGGTGCTGACCATATTGCTCACCGCCCTGCTGCGCCCGGTGCTGCCGTTTTTGTTGGCTTTTGCCGCCGGGGCGATGGTGTATGTGGTGCTGGAGGAGTTGAACCCCCAGGCCCAAACCGGCTCCCACGGTCATACCGGCACCATGGGCGCTGCTGCCGGCTTTGCCTTGATGATGGCCATGGATGTGGCGCTGGGCTGAGTGGCCCTGGGGATAAAAAAGGCCGTCCGCTGCTTTGTGCAGCGGGCGGTTTAGCAATGGAAGTGAGCATTATGTAAGCTCACGGTGACGTATTAAACTCTTATTTTGAAGTACACATTTGGTTAATACTAATTCAATTCTACCTCCGGGTATTCTGTTTAAAATGAATTTTTGAGGAAAATGCTCAATGCAATCTTCTTCAACATCAAAATAATCATCGGTACAACCAACATACAGTCGAGTGGTATCCAGAGCACGAAAACTATCAATTGAAAGTATAGAAGTTGTTATACCTGACCATGGAAATAAAAGACGATCAAAAGATTTGGTTGTACCCCAATGCTGTTGGATACGCCTTTTTATATCGTTTGAAATCCCAATTTAGACTTGGTTGTATTCGTCTAAAACCATTAAATAGCAGCCGGACATTTTGTCACAATCGTGTAAGTCGTAAATTCTTTTGAAATGTCCGTTTGTTGAAACGAAATCGCTAAGAGCGTTGTCGAATTCGTCGTGATCTAAAGAGGAAAAGTATTTCATGTTTAGATCAAAATTGTATAAACAATCCGCACGAAATTTTTCGCACCATTCATCAGAATAGAATTGCCCGGTTTCGTCATAAATATCACTTTGGCCGATGGGTAAAGTGGGCTTCTTGTTGATTATTGCATATTCTTCACGAATTAATTTTGGTTGGTATTTACGTGGGCGGAGAACTACACCAAGGTGTTTCATGTATATACCTCAATCTTTCAATTACAATTGAAAAAATCAAAATGATTGAACTAATGTACGATGTTTTTCAATTGATATAGTTTAATCCCTTATAAATCAGATTTGATGGCCGTTTTATGCTTGGCTCTATCAAAATTGGTTTTGCCCCAGCTTTTCGGCAATTTTTTGCCCGGTGGGGGTGGTGGCCAGTCCCGCCTGTGAGGTCTCGCGCAGGCAGGCGGGCAGCTGGCAGCCGATCTCGTACATGGCGTCAATTATCTCGTCCGGGGGGATCACGCTTTGGATCCCCGCCAGCGCCATTTGGGCGGCCACCACCGCATTGGCGGCGCCGGCGGCGTTGCGCTTAATGCAGGGGGTTTCTACCAGCCCGGCTACCGGGTCGCACACCAGTCCCAGCATATTTTTCAGCGCCATAGCGGCGCCCTGGGCAATGGCGTCGTTGTCGCCCCCTGCCAAATATACCAGACCACCGGCGGCCATGGCGGCTGCAGAGCCGATCTCTGCCTGGCAGCCCCCTTGGGCACCGCTGATGGAGGCGTTCTCGGCGATTACACTACCAATCCCGGCACTGACCAGCAGGGCACGCAGCAGTTCTCGGCGGGGCAAACCCTGTTGTTTCTGATAGGTGATGAGCACGGCTGGAATTACCCCGCAGCTGCCGGCAGTGGGGGCGGCTACAATGCGCTTCATACAGGCGTTGCTCTCTGCCACCTGCACCGCTGCGGCGATCACAGCGGACAGATAGTCCCCCAACAGGGTATCGCCTTTTTGGTTATATTCCGCCAGCCGGGCGCCGTTTTGGCCGCCCATTTTGCCGGTGGTCACCGCTGTCGGGTCGTACTGGGTGATGGAGTCCTCCATGGCCTTTGCCATTTGGTCCATTTGGTCCAGCACGGCACTCTCCGGTAATTGGGTTTCCTTGGCCTGGGTGGTGAGCACCACCTGCCAAAAGGGGCACGCCCGGTCCCGGCAGCGGCGCAGGAGCTCGTCTATTGAATGGTACGGCATGGCGTTTCCTCCAAACTCAGGTAACTGACTTTTTTAATGCCCTCCAGGGCGCGAATGGCGGCAATGGTGGCGGTGGGTATCTCCTGGTCGCATTCGGCAATAAAGGCGGCCCGCTTGCCCCGCCCGGAGCGGTACAGCCGCATTTCCGCAATATTCACCTTTGCCTGTGCCAGTAAGGCGCTGATCTTGGCTACCATACCGGGCACATCGGTGTTGCTGACAATCAGGGTGGGGTAGTCGCCGCTTACGTTGGCCTCCAGCCCGTCGATCTCTGCAATATTGATGATGGAGCCGCCCAGGGACTGGCCGATCAGATCCAGCACCTTGCCGCTTTCGCCCACCAGGTGCAGCTGCACGGAGTTGGGGTGGGCGTTCTTCAGCTTGGCCTGCTCCAGCCGAAAGCGCATGCCTCGAGCCTTGGCAACGGCAAAAGCCCGGGGGATCCGGGCGTCGTCCGGGTGCATACCGCACAGCCCGGCGATTAGTGCCAGGGGCGTGCCGTGGCCGCTGCCGGTGAGCCAAAAGGAGCCGTACAGCCCCAGGGTGGCGTCCTTAACCGGCTCCCCCAGCAGTTGGCGGGAGATGTAGCCGATCCGCACCGCACCGGCGGTGTGAGAGCTGGAGGGTCCCACCATCACCGGGCCTAAAATCTCAAAAATATTCATCACTTTCTCCTCCCTTGCGGAGTGGATAAAAAAACAGGCAACGGAGCCTTGTGCACCGTTGCCCTTTCTTATTATATCCGTCTTTGCCCCAACAGGCAAGCGCTTTTTTTATTCCTCCGTGTGCTTACGCTTGGCGGCGGTCAGCGCCAGCAGCGCAGCACCGCACAGCACTGCGCCGGCAGCAGCGCCGGTGTGGCCGGTGGAGGGGGATTTGGCCGCGTTCTTTTTGGCGGCCTTGGCGGCGGACTTTGTGGTGGTCTCCGCCTGTTTGGTGGTGGTCTCTTTTGCCGTGGTGGGCTCTGTGGGGTTCACCGGATCGGTGGGCGCCGCGGGGTCCGTAGGCTGTACCGGGTCGGTGGGACCTTCCGGGTCCGTAGGTGGCTGGGGATCGGTAGGGCCTTCCGGATCAGTGGGCGGCTCCGGCTCGCCGGTCCCGGGCACGGTGAGAGTCACCGTTTGCAGGCTCTGGTTGTCGCCCAAGGGGCCGGGATCAAAGAGAAAACCGGCTTCTTCCAGTTGGGCGGCGGTGTAAAAGGCCTTGACCGTCAGGGTGACGGTGGTATCTGCCTTGGCGGGCGTCACGGCACCGGTGGTGGGGTCGATCACCTCCGGGTGGTCGCTGGTCCAGCCGGTAACAATGCCGTAGTAGCTGAAGTCGTCGTCGCCGGTGGGCAGGTTTACCGGTTCGGTCACCCGGTCGGCTGCGGTGTTGTCGCCCAGCAGGGTTTGCAGATCGGCAGCCTTTTTGGCAGCCGCGTCCAGGCGCTCCTGGCGGCTGTATGTATGCATGGGCACCAGCACGGTCACTTCGCTTTCCTTGGTGCTTTGCAGGCAGGTGAGGGTCACGGAGACGGTCAGCTCTGCGCCGGTCTCGTCAAAGTTCAGCATATCGTCGGTAACGGCGTCGTAGTGGATCTTGCCGTTCTTGTCGATCACGGTGTAGTCCTCGTCCCACTCGTCGTTCTCTATCTTGTCCACCGTTACGGTGATCGGGTAGTCGGACTTCACTTTTTTGGCCAGGTATGCTTCAATGGCGCTCTGTACATTTACATCCTGATCGTCGGAGTCAATGTCTGCATAATGACCAAAGTCCGGGTCGCTGTGCACGCCGCTGTACTCGATCATCGCCAGTCCGTCGCCGGAGACGTTGAACAGGGCGTTGTCCGCCTGGGTCAGCAGCTTGTCCGCCGGGCTTTCCAGCTTAACGGTGATCACATAGTTGTTGTTTTTCAGCGCGGTGTCTGTGGCGTTAAAGGTCTTGCTGACGGGGGTGTAGCCCTCGGCGCTGACGATGTAGCGGTACTGACCGAAGATGATGGTGTAGTACCCCTGTTCGTCCGGCAGGATCGGGTCGCCATAGGCGCCGGAAGCGCCGTTTTTGTACAGCGCCACCGTGGCGTTTTGCGGGGTGGTGTTGAACCGCACCTTGTATTGGGTGTAGGTCAGCTGCACCGGGATCTGGCGGGTCTCGCCGGCAGCAACGGTAAAGCTGCCGCTGGCGGTCTGGCTGCCGCTTTGGTAGGTGGCGGTGTAGGTGTAGTCACCGGCGGGCAGCAGGTAGTTGTAGGTGTCGTAGCCGTACTCGTCCTCCTGGCAGGGCATGGTCTTGCCGTCCTTGTCCTGCACCTTTAGGGTGGCGTAGTCGGTGGTCTTGCCGGTGGCCAGGGTCACGGTAAAGGACACCTGGGTCGGGTCGTCCTGGGCTGCCGGGGTGTAGATGGCGCTGCCCAGGCAAAGCAGCAGGGCCAGCAGGCAGCAAAGGCTGCGGGTAATGTGTTTTTTCATTTTTCTCCTCCTTTTGCGGCACAAAAAAGCCGTGCCGATCTGGCGGCACGGATAGTATGGGTACGCAAAAGGAGCCTTAGAATGATCCCGTTCTAAAGCAAAACTGCACCTCCAACCTAAAGCACCGCAAACAACAGCTCGTGCGCGGCAGGTCTCCTGACTTATGCTTCATTCGCAAAAGCGGCCTTCTCACTCCCGGGGGAGCAATGGCTGCCGTTACCCAAACGGCGGTGCTTTCTTGTCGGCAAATACAGTAGAGGTTCGGGCTGCTCCGGATTCCCACCGGATTCCCTTTTCAGCCTTTGGCGGGGCGCGCAAAGGCACCAAACGCACGCTAAATTGTCTTTATGAGTATAGCATTTAGCGCCGGGCGTGTCAATGCTAATCTACCGGTATTTCCCAGTGGATGGCAGCGCAGAGATCGGTAAAGCAGGCGGGGGTTGACAAGGCAGACGGCTTTTGTGTAGACTATGTAAAGGTGTACCAAAACGAGCACTACCTGCCCGCCGTGCAGCCGGACAGTGACTTTACCGGCAGCTTTGATTTGGATGAAAAGCGATATGCAAAAAGCGCCTTGCAGCAGCAGGGCGCTTTTTATTGCGAATAGGGATGTGCTTGTGATATAATGAGGATGAGAGGCGCTTCAATCGGTTTTGCAGAAGTAAAGAACGCGCATTCTCTCTGGAAGGGGAAACACAAAAAATGAAAGCTATACTGAAAAAATGCCTGTGCCTGCTGCTGACGGCAGGGCTGCTGGCCTCGCTGGCTGCCTGCGCCGGACAAACGGACACAGCGGTGGTAAAAGACCTGTTTGGCGACCTGCAAAAGGTCAGTTACAGCAGCACCTACACATCGCTGAAGGACAATAAGACCAACAAGACAGACAGCTGGCGGCAGGGTATGGTCTCCGGAAACGGACTGCAAGGGTTCGTCACCAGCGGCGACCCGTACAGCGATACTTTTATTTTCCAAAATATGCACTTTCTGCTGCCTAACAAAAATGCCCGCACCTGCCCGGACACGGCAAATGAGCTGGAGACGGTGCGTCGGCAGATCATTAAAGGGCAGGATATTACAGACAACGCCAGTTATGACGATGTGTACCGGTATCACCCGGGCGGCCAATTACGGTTGGCGCAGACCAAGGCGCATGCCAGGGATTATGTGCGCTACACCGATTACGCCACCGGACAAGTGGGCGTGCGCTATACGGACAAGAACGGCACCTGGCTGCGCCGCTCCATCACCTCCATGGCGGACGGCGTGGTGATCACTCGGCTGGACCCGTCCACGACGGGTACGGCACTGGACCTGACGCTCAGCTACGACGATCTGTCCACCCTGGCCAACTTTGGCAAAAGTGAAGAGGTGGACCTGCAATATAAAAAGGTCACGGCCCAGGACGGCAGCGCTCTGGGGCTGATCGCCCATTACCCGGATTATGAGAACAGCGAGCGCAAGACCGGCGGCTATGCCACTTTGACCTATGTGCTGCCGGTGGGCGGCACCCGGGAGCGGGTGACGCTGGACAAGCAGACCAAAGAGCGCCAGTTTGTTGGCGACAATACCGGGGTGCGCATTTCCGGCGCTGCCGGACTGGTGCTGCTGACCGTTAGCGACTACACCCTGGAGATGGGCAAGCTATCGGATTTTGCCGGGCAGACGGAGTATCCGCTGCTGGCAGATCTGCGCGCGCAGCTGGAGACGGTGGCTGCCCGGTACAGCACCGACGGTGCCTTTGATTATGACGCCGCGCTGGCGGCGCATTTGAAGGTGTATCAGCCCCAATTTGACGCGGTGACTTTGACCTTGAGTGATGAGAATATTCAGCCTAACGAGGCGCTGCTGAAAGCGCAAAAGGGCAAGAAAGAAATCAACGCGGCGCTGGCCCAGCGTACTTACTATGCCGGGCGGTACGCAGCCCTGTGCTGCGCCGGGTATTCTACCGGGCGGCTTTACGGTATGTGGACCGGGGAGTGGAACACCGGCTGGGGCAGCAAGTACACCATGGACGCCAATGTGAACCTGCAAACGGCGGCGCTGAATAGTTCCAATATGAGCCGCGGCCCCCAAGGCTATGTGTACTTCCTGCTGCGCCAGATGCCGGATTGGGAGGAAAATGCCCGGGCCACCCACGGCTTTACAGACGCTATTCAGGCGCCGGTGAATACGGACGGGGACAAGGCGGTGCTGACGGAGACCTGCTATCCCTACCCCTTCCGGTACTGGAACGCCGGGGCGTCCTGGATGCTGCGCCCGCTGTATGAGACCCTGCAAAGCTACGGCAATATTCAGATCCCCCTCAGTGACGAATTCAACTTGCAGGCGCTGCGCTCCGTTCTGTCTGTCACGGAAAAGGATCTGACCGATGCCCAGGTGGCAGCCATAGAGAAGCGGGGCTATCTGCGGCTGGAGGAGGATATTCTCTACCCGCTGCTGACCAAGGCCGCCAACTACTGGGCGCAGCTGCTGACCCCGGAATACTACACTTCGGCGGACGGCTCCATTCATTATGAAAAGGGAAAGACGGCGCTGGGCGAGGGCGAAAGTTACTGCATTGTGCCCAGCTATTCGCCGGAAAATAATCCGGATAATTACGCCAGCCCGTCAGACGCCAACTGCGCCATTGATATTGCTGCTTGCCGGGATAATATGGAAATGCTGCTTTCCGTGATGAACGATGTGGCTCCCGGCGCGGACCAAAGTCGGTGGAAGCAGTTGGAAACGAACTTGCCGCCTTATCTGTATGACGATACCGGGGCGCTGAAGGAATGGGCCACGACTGCTTTTGAGGAGAATAACGAGCACCGGCACCTGAGCCACCTGTACTGCGCCTGGCCGCTGATGGAGACCCGGGGCAATGCCCGGCTGACCGCTGCCTGCAAGCAGGCGGTAGAGAACCGGAAAAGCGAGAATGAGGCATCCCACGCCCTGGTGCACCGCAGCCTGATCGCTGCCCGGCTGCAAGACCGCGCTGCCTTGACGGACGCACTGGTGAATTTGATGAACCATAAGATCCGGTACAACTCCCTGATGACCAACCATGACTATGACCGGGGCAGCTGCTACTGTACGGACTTTGCCATTGGCTATTTGGGCATTGTGCACGAGGCGCTGGTGTACTCCAATGCCGATGAGATCGAACTGCTGCCGGCGCTGCCGGAGAGCGGATTTGACAGGGGCACCCTCACCGGACTAAAGACCCGCAACCGGGCCACCGTTACCCGGCTGCAATGGGATCTGGCGGCCGGTACGGTGCAGGCGGTGCTCACCGCCGATGTGGACCGCACGCTGACCGTGCGCTGCGGCCAAACGGTACGCACCCTGCACTGCAAGGCCGGTGAGCCGGTGGAGGTGCAGTTCACTCTGAGGGATTGACACCGGGCGGTTGTTACTGCCAACACGACTCTGTAAATAGACAAAAACAAAAAGAGCACGCAGTCCGCACTGCGTGCTCTTTTTGTGTGTATCAAGTATTTTGGCTGTCCGTCGCTGCCCGGCGGGCTTTCAGCTCCTGCTCCACCTGCGCTCGTTGGGCGGGGGTGTAGCGGATAAACAGCAGCGGGACAATATACAGCAGACTGGCAATGGCCGGGGTCAGAATCACCAGCGGCCAGATCCAGCGGTCAAAGGCGGCACTTTGGGTGCCCAGGTAGGTGGACGCCCCCTCAATGGGCTTGTAGTGCAGCAGGTGCAGCGCCAGGGTCGCCAGGCCGGCGGTAATACCGCTGGAGATCTTTGTAAACGAGGTTTGCATGGAGAAGGTAATGCCCTCGGTGCGCTTGCCGGTCTTCCACTCCATATAGTCGATGCTGTCGCAGAAGATGGCAGTTTGGGCAATGGCGGCGGCACCCAGGGGAATACCGCCCAGGCCGATCACCGCCATGGCAAACCACAAATTTTTGCCTTCAAATCCGATAAAGTACGCAGCAATGCGGGCTAAAATATTGCAGGCCTGCATCACGATCAGAGCATTCACATAGCCGTGGCACCATTTTTTGATCTTATCTGCCGCCAGCATACCTAAAAAGCCCGGCAGCCCAGTCATAATGTAGTAGATGGTGGACAGCCCCAGCGCGCCGATCAGGCTGTTCTTGCCCAAAAAGTCCGCGGCAATCTCGTACTTGAAGAAGTAGGTCACCAAATTGGCGCCAAAGCCCAGAGCACCCAGCAGGTTGGCAAGGGTCACAAGCAGCAGCATTTTGTTCTTAAACAGCAAGGAAAAGCTCTCCCACAGGCTTTGCTGCTGCACCTCCTGCACCACATGGATCCGCTCCTGTGCCGCATAGCAGCGGTAGCTGAGCATGGAGCCGCCTAGCCCGAAAATCAGGGCAAACACCAGCGCCATCAGCGCCATACTTGCTCCGGTGGCGTTGGCTATCATCTCCAGCGCCATGGGAATGACGGTGCTGAATGCGCTATATACACAGGAGCCGATGGTGCGCGCCCATTGGACGAACCGGTCCCGCTCATTGGAATTGGGCGATACGGCGGCGGTAATGCCCCAGATGGACACATCCTGCACCGTGTAGGCCAGATCCCAACAAATATACATAATCACAAAGTAGCTGACCCGCAGCCACAACAGCTCTTCTTTGGTAGAGAACACCACAAACAGCAGCACGGTAAAGATCCCTACCGGCAGCGGGGTGTAGCGCAAAAACGGCCGCAGCTTTTCGCCGTTTTTGAAGGTGTGTTTATCAATAAAGGAGCCGACAATGGGATCGTTGACCCCGTCCCACACTTTCATTACGATCAGCAGCACGCTGACCACCAGTGCCGGGAACAGGGCAATATCCGTCATAAAATAAGTAAAGAATGACGCTCCAATTAGGGAATAGACCATATTTTGGCCGCTGAGACCCACCAGAAAGCCGGTTTGTTCCCGGCGGCCGATATACTTCTTTTCTTCCATATTGCTTCCCCCTATATGTTCCGGTTGCGTTTTCGATTTTTGGCAACACGATCCTAAGATATAGAGTAGCCTATCCCGGGTAAAAAAGAAAGCCTTTTTTGCAACTTCCATTGCAGAAAAGGCTTTCTGTCTGTATTTATGCGACAATTTGGCGTGACTGCCGTTTAATCAGTGGCGGATCAGCCCCAGCACCAGGATTACGGCCACCAGTACCGGCAGCACATAGCACATATAGCCACGCATCCAGCGCTGCACTTTCAGTCCCTTGCCGGTGTTGGCCTCTTTGGTAAAGTCCTTCCAGCCCCAGCCGTAGCGGGAGGTGCAGAAGAAAATAAAGATGAGAGAGCCCAGCGGCAGCAGCAGATTGCTCACCACAAAGTCCTCCAGATCCAGCACGCCGGTGCCCGGGCCCAAAGGCTGGAACTTGGAGAGCACATTGAACCCTAATACGCAGGGCATACTCAGCAGGAGCATGAGAATGCCGTTGAACAGGCAGGCTTTTTTGCGGCTCCAGCCGGACAGATCCATGGTGCAGGACACAATGTTTTCAAACACGCCCAGCACGGTGGAAAAGGCGGCAAAGCTCATAAATACAAAGAACAGGCTGCCCCACACGCGCCCCAGGGGCATGTGGTTAAAGATATTAGGCAGGGTAATGAAGATCAGGCTGGGACCGCTGTCCGGTTGCACACCGTAGGCAAAGCAAGCGGGGAAAATGATCAGTCCGGAGCACAGAGCCACCAGTGTGTCCAGCGCCGCCACCCGGGCAGACTCGCCCATCAGTGCGCGCTCCTTGCCGATATAGCTGCCAAAGATGGCCATAGCGCCGATGCCCAGACTCAGGGTAAAGAACGCCTGGTTCATGGCCCCGGCCACCACATTGCCGATGCCCACTTTCTTCATCCGCGCCAAATCCGGCACCAGGTAAAAGCGCAGCCCCTGGCTGCCCCCGGCGGTGCACACACTGTTGATGGCCAGCACCACCATAATGACCAGCAGTGCCACCATCATCCACTTGGTAATGCGCTCCAGCCCCTTTTGCAGGCTAAAGGAGCACACCAAGAAGCCCAACACAACGATAATGCCCATAAACAGGGTCATGCGTAGCGGGTCGCCCAGCATTTGGCTGAATTGTGCCGCCACACCGTCGGTGTCGGCGCCTACGAACTGGCCGCCGGCGGTGCGGACAAAGTAGTCCAGCATCCACCCGGCCACGCTGGTGTAAAACATCATCAGAATATAGTTGCCGGCCATGGCCACATAGCCGTGCAGGTGCCACTTGCTGCCCTTCGGCTCCAACTGCTGGTACAGCCGGGCGGGGCTGCGCTGGCCGGCGCGACCCATGGCAAATTCCATGGTCATCACCGGTATGCCCAGGATCACTAAGAAAAACAGATAGATCAGTACAAAGGCACCGCCGCCGTATTGCCCCACCATGTATGGGAATTTCCACACATTGCCAATGCCGATGGCGCACCCGGCGCTCAGCAGAATAAAGCCCAGGCGGCTGCCCAGTTGTTCGCGTTGTTCCATAATTTTCATTTTCGGCAGATGTCTGCCGCCCTCTCGTTGATTTGCCGTACCATTTTACACGATTATGCGTCCGTTTGCAAGAGGGTTTCTTCTACTGCCCGGCGCACGGTGCCCGGCAGGCGGGTGCGCTTCAGCGCCCGGCGCAGTTCCTCCTTGGTTTTGGCGATTTTGAACAAACGGTAGCACTCGGTTTTGTGCGCATTGCTGCCCTGCCAGCGGCAAAAGATGTTCAGCACCCGCGCTTTGACCGGTACTGCCTTGCGGTAGGTAGCCCCTTGCAGGTGCAGTTGTGTCCCCACAGCAGGGTCATAGTCGGTAAGAATTACGGTAGCTTCGCCTGCGGCATTTTGGGTCACTTCCGCTTCTTGGCAGGTGAGTACGGACGGCTCCAGATCCTTGAATACCAAGGTTAGCTGTCGCTTTATCGGCAGCACGGTGCAGTCGCCGGCGGTGGGCGCCACAGTCACCGTCAGCGCGTTGCCTTGCAGCTGCTGGGTGATTTGGGTTTCGGCTTTGTGGGTGTCAAAATCCGTTTGGCCATTGTCCTCATATAAGGTAAAGTCGCCGTCCCCGGCATAGAGACACAGGGTCAGCGCCGCCGGGTTGCCACAGGCGTTGCCCGGGTCGTCGCTTAGCGGTAGGATGGCTCCGGCCTTGGCCAGCACCGGCATTTCCGTCAATTCTCGGTGAAGGGTCAGGCACAGGGGACCGGTGTAGACCGCCCCGGTGAACAGATCCGTCCACCGTCCCGGCGGGATCCAGGCGTCCACAGCGCCCATACCCAACTGCTTTTTTTGCGGAGAGGTGATGGGGTACACCAACAGCTGGCTGCCAAACAGGTAGCCGTTGCAGTAGGCTTTGTCGTAGGCTTTCTCCGCCTCCGGGTAGGCATAGTACAGTGGCTCACACAGGGCCAGTCCCTCCCGGTGGGTGCGAGCGTCCATTGTGTAGAGGTAGGGAATTAGCCGATGGCGCAGGCGCAGCCAGTCCTTGGCAGCGGCGCACACATCCGGCCGATAGCGCCAAGGCTCTTTGCCCATCAGGTCGTTGGAGGTGGAGTGCAGCCGCAGAATGGGGCTGAATACCCCCAGTTGCAGCCAGCGCAGGTACAGCTCCTCGTTGCGCTCACCCAGGTAGTGGCCGCCGATGTCGTGGCTCCACCAGGTGTAGCCCACATTGGCTGCCGTAGCTGTAAAGTAGGGCTGAAAGTGCAGCACCCGCCAGCTTTGGGCGGTGTCGCCGGAAAAGCCCAGGGGATAGCGGTGGGCGCCCGGGCCGCTGTATCGGGACAGGATCAGCGGCAGCCTGCCGTTCTCTGCGTTGTCCAAATAATGGTAGTGGTTCAGTGCCACCAGTGGGTCCAGCCCGGGCACATCGCTTTTTTTGCCCTGTTGCCAGTCCAACCACCAAAAGTCCACGCCCTCTTTTTCGTAGGGCTTGTGGAGCACATCAAAGTAGGCGTTCCAAAAGGTATCGTTGCCGCACCGGAACGGAATATCCTGCTTGGTTTTCGGGTCCAGTCCCATCGCCTTAGCCATGGCCGGGTACGGATCCTCAAAGGCGCGCACCCCGTCCGCCGGGTGCAGGTTGACGGTGGTGTGCAACCCCATTTGGTGCAGATCCTGCAAAAAGGCCTTGTAGTCCGGGAACAGTTCCGTATTCCAGGAATAGCCTGTCCAGCCGTCTTTGCCCTTATAGTGGGTGCCAAAGCGTTTGTTGGGGTCCGTCCAGTGCCAGTCCATATCCACGGTGGCTACCGTCAGCGGCACATTTTCCGCCGCAAAGCGCTTCATTAGCCCTAAGTATTCCTCCTGAGTGTAGGCGTGGTAGCGGCTCCACCACACGCCCAGGGCAAACCGGGGGATCAGGGGCACCGATCCGCTGATTTTATAAAAATCCTGTATCGCCGCCCGGTAGTCGTGGCCGTAGGCAAACACATACACATCTTTGCCCTTTCTCTTGCGGGGGCAGAAACGGCCGTCCGCATCCAGCAAAAAGCTGCGGCTGTCGTCTAAAAGGCTCACCCCGTCCCGGGACACCAGGCCGTCCTGCAAAGGTACCGGCCCAAAGGTGGCGTCCAGGGTGCGGCAGGTGCCGTGCAGGTTGCCGAAGTTCAGGCAGTCCGCCGTTTTGCCGTTTGAAAAAGTTACCGTCTGCGGTGTGCCGGTGCGGGCGTGGACGGTGAGGGTGATCTCCGGTGTGGTTAGGGTGATCGTTCCCCGGTGCAGTGTCGCCTTGCACGGTGGCACATCAAAGGCTCGGAACCACACGGCAGTGCTGGCTCGGTCTTCAAATGCGCCGTCGGGGCAGTGCTCCACCCGGATCAGCCGCGGGGTCAGTACCGTCAGCCGGCAGTGACCGAAAATAAAAATCTGCTTCTCTTTGGCCGTACCCGCCGTGCGGGCACGCAGTGCTTCTTTTAACATAAGAAATCCCCCTGTCTTTCAAGCCTATTGTACCATATTCAGCGCCTAAAGCAATACCCGATTGTCCCCGGTTGACTTGCCGGGGAAAAACAGGTACAATGAGAGGGAGAAAAAGCCAAAACCGTACAGGGGGGAACAGTATGGGATTTTTGGAAAATACGCTGGGGGACAGCCCCATTGTGGCAGCTGTAAAGGACGAGCCGGGGTTGGATCGGTGTCTGAACAGTCCGTGCCGGGTGGTATTTGTGCTGTTTGGAGATTTGAATTCCGTGCCGCGGATTGTGGCCGAGCTGAAGACGGCGGGCAAAACGGTATTTGTGCACGCAGACCTGATCGAAGGTCTGTCTGCCCGGGAGGCGGCAGTGGATTATCTGATTCACGCAGCCCGGCCGGATGGGATTATTTCTACCCGGCTGCCGCTGTTGCGCTTTGCCAAGGCCAAGGGACTGCGCACCATTTTGCGCTTTTTTCTAATTGATTCCATTGCAATGGAGAATATAGCCAAAATGAAGAATGAGCGCTGTGTGGATTTGATCGAAGTGCTGCCCGGGCTCATGCCAAAGGTGATTCATCGGGTGGCAGCCACCTGTGGCAAGCCCATTATCGCCGGGGGATTGGTGACGGAAAAGGCCGATGTGGTCAGCGCCCTGGAGGCGGGCGCACTGGCAGTGTCCTCCACCAATCCGGGGGTTTGGCAGATGTAAGATAATATACAGATGTTCATTATCTTTTTTGCATATTGCCAGCGGCAATTCTTTGTGTTATACTAAAATTACTTTAAGTGCATAACAGCCGAGAGATTTGAGTAACGGTAAAAGCACGGAGCAGAGCGCTCCGTCTTTTTTCGTTGCTTATTTTTTTGCCTGTTTTGCAAGAATAAGGGGGATATACAAATGTATGATGTAGCGATCATCGGCGGCGGTATTGCCGGGTGTGCCTGTGCTTATCGGCTGGCGCGCTGCCGGGTGCGGGTCGTTCTGTTGGAGAAGGAGAACGACATCTGTATGGGTGCCACCCGCGCCAACAGTGCCATTATGCACGCCGGGTACGATCCGCATCCGGGCACGCTGATGGCCAAGCTGAATGTAAAAGGCAATGCCATGAGCCGGGAGATTTGCAAAAAGCTCCATGTGTCTTGGAAAGACACCGGCTCCCTGGTGGTGGCCTTGAACGATGAAGACATGGATACCTTGCAGGACCTGCTGGAGCGGGGGCGCGAGAACGGTGTGCCGGGGCTGGAGCTTTGGGACGCTGCGCAGGTGCGAGCCAAGGAGCCCAATGTAACGGAGACAGCCAAGGGTGCTTTGTGGGCGCCTACGGCAGCCATTGTCAATCCTTGGGAGTTTGGTTTGGCTATGGCCGAGGTGGCGGTGCAAAACGGCTGTGAACTGCGCCGTCGGTTCCCGGTGGAGAAGATTGAAAAGACAGCGGAGGGCTATGCCCTGTCCGACGGCAAAGACACGGTGGAGGCACGGTATGTGATCAACGCTGCCGGCGTGTACGCCGATCGGGTGAACAACTTGGTGGCGGCGCCGTCCTTTACCGTAGAGCCTACGGTAGGCGAGTATTACCTGCTGGATAAGTGCGAGGGCAACCGGGTGTCTACGGTGATCTTCCAGTGCCCGGGCAAAGAGGGCAAGGGTGTGCTGGTAGCGCCTACGGTGCACGGCAATTTGATCGTAGGACCAAATGCGGTGGTGCGCCGGGATCCGGACGATACATCTGACACCGCAGCGGGCCTGGCTGAGGTGCGCCAAAAAGCGGTGCGCACGGTGCCCGGCGTGGATTTTCGCCAGAATATCCGCAACTTTGCCGGTATGCGGGCCAATTCCACCGTGGATGATTTTATTATTGATTTTGCGGCGGCACATTTCCTGAATGTGGCGGGCATTCGCTCTCCCGGGCTGACTTCTGCGCCGGCCATTGCCGATTATGCGGCGGAGCTGCTGGCCGCAGACGGACTGGATCTGACGGAGAAAGACAGCTACATAGACAGCCGGGAAAAAGTGCATTTCAACCGGTTGAGCGCTGCGGAACGCAAGGCGCTGATTGAGAAAAACCCTGCTTACGGGCGGGTGATCTGCCGATGTGAGACGGTGACGGAGGGCGAGATTTTAGATGCCATTCATTCGCCTATTCCGCCGGTATCCGTAGACGGCATTAAGCGCCGCACCGGCGCCGGTATGGGGCGCTGCCAGGGCGGCTTTTGCGGGCCGCGGGTGGTAGACCTGCTGGCGCGGGAGCTGGGTGTATCGCCGTTGACGATTCTGCAGGATCGGGACGGCAGCGAAATTCTGACTGCCTATACAAAAGGGGAGGTGCGTGCGTAATGTATGATCTGATCGTAATTGGCGGCGGACCTGCCGGTTTGGCAGCTGCCTATGCAGCCTGGAACAAAGGGCTGAAACACATTGCCATCTTAGAGCGGGACAAAGAGCTGGGCGGTATTCTCAACCAGTGTATCCATAACGGCTTTGGCCTGCATTACTTCAAAGAGCAGCTTACCGGTCCGGAGTACGCCTCTCGCTTTGCCGCCATGGTGGCGGACACCGGCGTGGAGGTATTCCTGGACACCATGGTGCTCCAGGTGACCCCGGAGAAGCAGGTGCACGCGGTAAGCAAGAAAGAGGGCTACCGGGTGCTGGAGGCCAAGAGCATTGTGCTGGCCATGGGGTGCAGAGAGCGCACCCGCGGCGCCATCTCCATTCCCGGCACGCGCCCGGCCGGTGTGCTCACTGCCGGTGCTGCCCAGCGGTATGTGAATATGGAGGGCTACATGGTGGGCAAGCGTGTGGTCATTCTCGGCTCCGGTGACATTGGGCTGATTATGGCTCGGCGTATGACCCTGGAGGGCGCCAAGGTGCTGGCCTGCGTAGAGGTAATGCCTTATTCCGGCGGGTTGCAGCGCAACATTGTGCAGTGCCTGGAGGATTTTGATATTCCGCTGTATCTGTCCCACACCATTACGGACATTCGGGGCAAAGCCCGGGTGGAGCAGGTGGTCGTGTCCCAGGTGGACGACCAGCGCCGTCCCATTCCCGGTACGGAGATGACCTTTGACTGCGACACGGTGCTGTTGTCCGTGGGGCTGATCCCGGAGAATGAATTGACCCGGGACGCCGGAATCGTTATGGATCCACGTACCAACGGCGCGTTGGTGTATGAGAACCGGGAGACCTCGGTGCCCGGCATTTTTGCCTGCGGCAATGCGCTGCATGTGCATGATTTGGTAGACTTTGTGACCGCAGAGAGTATGGCTGCCGGCGCGGCGGCTGCGGATTATGTGCAGGCCGGCGAGCTGGATCGGGAGCGCACAGTGCAGGTGACCACCAATGCCCATATCGGCTATACGGTGCCCCAGCGTTTCCGCGCAGACAGTGACGGTGTGGAGTTCTACTTCCGGGTGCGGCGCGTGTTTAAGGAGAGCCGCATTCAGGTGACCTGCGGCGATCAGGTCATTGCGTCCTTTAAGCGGGAACACATGGCTCCCGGCGAGATGGAGACCATTAAGATTCCTAAGGCGCTGCTGGCACGGATTGACGGCGACACCTTGCATATTGCAGCAGAGGAGGTACAGGCATGAAGGATTTGATTTGCATTATGTGCCCCAAGGGCTGCCACTTAAAGGTAGATGAGGAGCACGGTTATACGGTGACCGGCAATCGCTGTCCTCGGGGTGCGGAGTACGGTCACAATGAGCTGAAGAACCCCACCCGGGTAATCACCTCCACCGTGCGGCTGCGCAGCAAAAGCGCTTGCCGCCTGCCGGTAAAGACGGACGGCCAGATCCCCAAGTATATGATGGAGGAGGCCATGCGGCTTCTGGATAAAGTGGAGGTCACGGCGCCGGTGCATGTGGGCGATGTGGTGGTAGACAATATCTTCCGCACCGGGGTGCACTTTGTGGCCACCAAAACGGTAGAAGAATAAGCGTATTCCCTTGGCCCGCTTGCTCCGGTAAGCGGGCTGTTTTAATAGACAGGCGCTGCCGGGTGCCGTATAAATTTCCAAAGTTGAAAACCCTGTCGTTTTTTGGTAAAATAGGGACAGAAGCAGGTGTGCCGCTTGTGGCTGCCGGCGGATAAGGGGGATTTTTTATGAAGTTGAAAACAGTGGCATTAGGCGCCGCCGCAGCGGGCTTGGTTGCGGCAGAAGCGGTCAATCTGTATAAGCAGGTGATGGGCCGTGGGGATCGCCCCAAGCGCCCCATGACCCGCCTGATGGAGATGAAGGACAAGGACGATTACGCTATGGCGGACGCCTGGCGCCAAAAGTACACCGATTGGGTCAACACCCAGCCGGTGGAGAACTGCACCATCACCTCTGACCGGGGTGACCTGCTGCGGGGGTATTATCTGCCGCCGAAGGGTGACTCTAAGGTGATTGTGTTCGGCTCCCACGGATTCCATGCGGACCACACGGTGGACCCGCATACTTTTATTAAGCACTACCACGACCTGGGCTACGGTTTCTTTTGCTGCGACCATGTGGGCGCCGGTGCCTCCGGTGGCGAGTATGTGGGCTTTGATTACTATGAGAGCCAAGATATGCTCCGCTGGATCGAGTACCTGACTGCCCGCTTTGGGCAGGATATTACCGTGATACTCCACGGGGTGTCTATGGGCGCTGCTACCGTGTTGCAGCTGGCAGGCAGCCGCTGCCCGGATTGTGTCAAGTTGATTATCTCCGACTGCGCCTATACCAGTGCCAAGGACGAGTTTTCCTATGTGGCTCGGAATGCCGGGCTGCGCCACCCCCAGCCGGTGCTGTGGCTGTTAAATGAGATGAACAAGCGCCTGGCCGGGTTCGATTTGGAAAAGACAGATGTGCGCCAAAGCGTGCGAGAGGCCAAGGTGCCCATTCTCTTTATCCACGGTGCGCTGGATGACTTTGTGCCCCCGGAGATGGTGTACGAACTCTATAACCTGTGTCCGGCGGATAAAAAGGAACTGAAAATTTTTGACAACGCCAAGCACGCCCAAAGCTGCCTGCTCAATGAGGAAGAATATCATCGGACCGTGGATGATTTTATCCGCCGACGGTTGCCCGCTACGATATAAAATAATATTCCGGGAGGAAATGTTGTGTCTGTAAAAAAAATAACCGTTACCGCGTTGGAGACGGCGCTGAAGGACATTATGCGCCAAACGCCCTTTGAGAAGATCACCGTGTCCGATATTACGAACCGGTGCCAGCTCAATCGTCAAACCTTTTATTATCATTTTGCAGACAAGTACGCCCTGCTGGGTCAGATTTATAAACAGGAGATTTTTGATCCCTTTACCGACGGTCTGACCTTTGAAAACTGGAATACCCATTTGTTGCAAATGTTTGAGACGATGGCGGCGGACGCGGCGCTTTATAAGAATGCGGTGCTCCACGCAGACGATGAGTTTCGTCGATTCTTGTTCCAGAGTGCAGCGACGCTGTTTCGGGACGCAGTTGCTAAGTTGAACTTGCGCTCCGGTTTGCAGGTCAGTGAGGAGGAACAACACTTTATTGCGGACTTTTTTGCCTACGGCATTACAGGCACGGTGCTGGATTGGGTGCGCGGCGGAATGCGCAAGACCCCGGACCAGTTGGCGGCGCAGCTGCGTCACTTGGCTGCCGATTGCCAAAAGGTGGCGGTAGAGCGGGCCAGCGGTACGCTGTAACAATCGCATAAAACAGAAAGGACCCCGGCGGTGCAGCACCGTCGGGGCTTTGTTTATGCCGTAAAAAAGGAGCCTGCAATTGCTTACAGGCTCCTTGAAAGGGGTTTGAGTATTTTATTTATTCAGCACAGCTTCCGGTCCGTTTTCCATCATCTCTTTGATTTTATGACGATCACGGTAGGCACTCAGCAGGGTGGTTGCCAGGGTGAATACCACCATAATGGCCACCAGAATCAGTACATCCTTGGTAACGCTGCCGTTCCATGTGCCGGCCAGTGCTTCCTTAAACAGGCGCACGGAGTAGGTCATGGGCATGAACGGATACAGCTTCTGGAAGAAGGTGGGGCAGGTTTCGATGGGGAAGGTGCCTGCGCAGGAGGTTAGCTGCAAGATCAGCAGCAGCAGCGCAACGAACTTGCCTGCGTCGCCCAAGTGTACCAGGCAGAACTGAATGATCGAGATAAAGGTCAGCGATACCAAACAGCAAGACAGGTACAGCATACCTAAGTTGGCGACTTTAATGCCAAGCACGTGGTGGATTACGAATGCCAGCAGCACCGCCTGGAGCAGCCCCAGCAGCATGAACACGAATGCACGCAGTACCACATGGTCGCTGTCTTTAGACAGAATACGAATTTTCTTTTGATAATCCAGGTAGATACCGAAGAAGATCATCAAACCGCCGACCCACATAGACAGACTCATAAAGTAGGGGGCGAATGCGGAGCCGTAGTTGTCTACCGGCTGCACATGCTGGGTGTCGGTGGATACCGGCTCCTCACTGTAATCGGCCAAGCCGTCCAGGGCCTTCAGCTGGTTGTTGGTGGTGGTCAGGTTTTCCTCCACACCGTCCTTGGCGGTGTCTGTGCCGGCCTTTAATGCGGCGGCACCGGTGTTCAGCTTGGCAGCACCGTTTTCCAGTTGAGAGGCACCGCCGTTCAGCTGGTTGATCCCGCTTTGCAGCTGGGAGGCACCGTTTTGAATGGTCGTCGTCTTGGTGTTGATTTGGTCAGAGCCGTCTGCCAGCTGGGCAGTGGCGGCTTTCAGTGCCTTTACGCCTGCCAGCAGATCGCCTGCGCCGCTGTCCAGTGCGGTTACGCCCTTGGCCAGGGTGCCGGAGGAGGACTGCATGGTGTCGGTGCCGTCTGCCAACTGGCTTGCGCCGGTGGCTACGGCGGCTGCGCCTGCGTTCAGCGCATCATTGTTCTTTTCCAGGGTTTGCAGACCCTTTTGCAGTTTTGCAGTGCCGGTGTTTAGAGCCACAGCACCGTCATCTAACATTTTGACACCGGCCTGTACCTGGCCGATACCCGCTTGCAGTTTGGCCATACTCTTGGCAGAGTCGGTCTCCAGCAGCTGCAAGCCCTGCTTCATGGTGGCCAAACCGGTATTGATCTGGCTCTTGCCCTGCTTCAGTTTGGCAAGCTTCTCTCGATTCTCTGCGGTGTTGCACTGTTGCAGATACTGACCCACCTGCTGCTGCACAGCGGCGTTGCTAATGTAGGGATAAGCCCCGGTGAGCAGTTTTACGCTGGTCTCAAAGTTGGTGATCAGGCTGTCTACACCGGTGGTGTAGACGCTCAGCTGGGTGGTCATCTGGTCCACGCCAGTCTCCAGCTTCTTCTCCGCGGCAGCCAAGTCGGTGGCGCCGTCTGCGGACTGGGTCTTCAGGTCGACCAAGCCGCTTTCCAGACCGGTAATGCCGGACTGGAGCTTGGCGATACCGTCCATCACATCGTCGCTGCCGGCAGAGGCGTTAGCCACGCCGTCGGTATATGCTTTCAGGTTGGTGCGCAGGGCATCGGAACCGCCTGCCAACGCGGTGGCACCGTCGTTCAGCTTCTTTACGCCGCTTTTCAGGGCGGGTACATTGTCGTTTAACTGCTGGGTGCCGGCTTTCAAGGTGGCAGCGCCCTTTTGCAGCTTGGCGGCGCCGGTGTCTACCTGGGTGGCGCCGTCTGCCAGCTTGGCGGTACCGGCCTTAAATACAGACAGGCCGCTGACCAGGTCTTTGCTGCCCTTTGCCAGCTTTTCCGTGCCTACATTCAGGCTGATGGTGGCGGTGGACAGCTGCTGGGTGCCGTTTTTTACGGAACCGGCGCCGTCAGACAGCTGCTGTAAGCCGTCTTTCAGGATCTCCAGCGCGTCCGGCACGGAGTAGAGCTTATCTGTCAGGGTGGCGGTGATTTCCTTGTTTACTGCACCGTTGACGGTTTCTTTAATGGTGGGCATCATGCCGCTTTCCAAAATCTGGGAGGCTAAGTAGTTGCGCTTTTGGTTGGCAACATATTGGATTTGGGCGTGTTGCTTCTTGGTATTTTTGGAGGCCGTAGAGATGGAATCGGTCAAGTCTGCCGGAATCAGAACCTCGGCATAATACTTGTCGTTCATCAGACCGTCTTTTGCGTCTGCCTCACTGACAAAGTGGAAGTCCAGCGAGCCGTCTTCCTCTAAATTATCACAAATTTCTTTACCTACATTGCGGTCTTTACCGTTGATTTTGGCGCCTTGGTCCAGGTTGACCACCGCCACAGATACATCTTGCAAGCGGGAATACGGATCCCAGAACGCGCTCAGATAGAAGTAACTGTACATCAGCGGAATGATCAGCACGCCGATAATTACGGCGGCTTTGATGATGGTCTTTGCCATCGGCTTTTTTTGCTTCGTAGCCACAACTAAAACTCCTTTTCTAAAAATTCTACACATAGTATAGGTCTGTGATAACGATTTGTAATTAGTTATTTGTAATGAAATGTCTGAAAATTTGACAAGCACCGTAAAATGTATAAAAACTATAAAAAGCGCAAAAAACGGACAGCTGCCACGACTGTGCGTTTCTTATATAAATATATATACCATATTATTCCGGGAAGTGCACGGTAATGGTTGTGCCTTGCCCCTCCACGCTGTCCAGCTCCACCGGCGCGTCGTGCACCTGGGCAATATGCTTGACGATGGCCAGCCCCAGCCCGGTGCCGCCGGTCTCTTTGCTGCGGCTTTTGTCCACTCGAAAGAAGCGTTCAAAGATACGCTCCCGGTACTTCTTCGGTATGCCGATGCCGGTGTCGGCCACCTGCAAGGCGGTGCCGCTCTGCTCCGGGTGCAGGGTTACCGTGACACTGCCTTGGGGCTTGTTGTAGCGAATGGCGTTGTCGCACAGGTTGTAGAGCAGTTCCTCCAGTAGGCTTTTGTTGCCCTTAATGTAAATGGGCGCTTCCGGCGCCGCCAGGTGCAGGTCTACTGTTCGGCTTTGGGCGTTGATTTGCAGGGACTGCACGCAGTCCGACGCCAATTCCGTTAAATTCACTTCTTCAAAGAGGATCTCGCCGTCGTTCTCCTCCAGCTGGGACAGTTGAATAATATCCTCTGCCAAAGACACCAGCCGCAGCGCCTGCTTGCGAATGGTGTGGGCAAAGGGCTTTATGTCCTCCGGCCGAGCCATTCCGTTTTCGATCAGTTCAGCATAACCGGCAATGGAGGTCAGTGGGGTTTTCAGTTCGTGGGACACATTGGCGGTAAATTGCTTTTTTTGTTTTTCCAGCTGGCGCTTTTTTTCATTATTGGCCCGGATCTTCTCCACAAAGGGGCGCAGCTCTTTTTCGGTTTGTACCCGGTCCATGTGGTCGATGTGTTCGCCCAACTGTTCCAGCGGTTGAATAATTGCGCCGGTGATGGCGTAGCTGACCGGCACGGAAGCCCCCAGCACTGCCGCTAAAATGCCCAGTACATAGGGCAGCTCCTTGCGGATGATGGCGCCGGTCAAGGCTCCGGTGTTGTCGTGGGCCACTGTCAGCGCCAGGGTGATGAGCACCACGGTGGCGATCACTGCCAGAGCGGTAAAGCAAAATACACGGAAAAAGACTTTCTTACGCATGATCAGTCACCGATCTTGTAGCCCACATTGCGAATGGTTTTAATGGCATCCCCGGCGGTGCCCAGCTTTTTGCGCAGGGACTGGATATGTACATCCACCGTGCGGTTGCCGTGCTCAAAATCGTAGCCCCAAATTTTTTCCATCAGGGAGTCCCTGGTGAGCACAATGCCCCGGTTCTTCATCAGGTACTTGAGAATTTCGTATTCTTTATAGGTCAGCTCCACTTCGTTGCCGTCTACCTGCACGGTGTGTCGGCTCACGTCTATGCGAATGGTGCCGTAGTTCAGATCCTCTTTCTTCACCCGGTCGATGCGGCGCAGCAGCGCCTTTACCCGAGAGATCAGTTCCATCACCCCAAAGGGCTTGGTTATATAGTCGTCGGCGCCGGAGTCCAGCCCCTTAACTGCGTCGATCTCGCCGGTTTTGGCAGTCACCAGGATCACCGGCAGTTTGCTGTAAGCGGGGGTGGAGCGAATGGTCTCCAGCACTTTCAGTCCGTCTGTGCCCGGCAGCATAATGTCCAGCAGGATCAGATCCGGCAGGTGGCTCTCCATTTGGGCGAAGAAATCCCGGCTGTTCTCAAATCCCAGCGTTTCAAATCCGGCGCTCTTTAGCGCATAGCTTTCCAGCTCTCGAATACTGGCATCGTCTTCTACAATATAGATCTTTTGGCTCACACCGTCACCTCCTACTCCTTTTAGCATAGCAAAAATTCGCCGTTAGTGCAATGCGTATTTGCGCAAATAATCCTCAAAGCTTTTCATAAACCGGGCGTTCTCTTGGCTCTTTACGCTCTTTAAGTAGCGATGGGTCTGGTAGCTGCCCTGGCTCAGCTCAATAATGCACACAGCCAGATTGGAGCAGTGGTCCGCAATGCGTTCAAAGCTGTTGATGATGTCAAAGAACAGCATACCGGTCTCAATGGTGCATTCCCCGGCCTGCAAGCGCTTGGTGTGGCGGGCGCGCAGCTCTGCCTTTAAGTTGTCAATCACCTGCTCCAGCGGCTCAATGGTTTGGGCGGCAGCCACATCGTTCTCAATAAAGGCGTTGGTGGCCTTGGTGATGATCTCCTGCACGGCGCTGCTCATCACTTCCAGTTCCTTGGAGGCTTCCTTGGAGAAGTGGATCTTGTCCTCGTGCATGGTGCGCTTGGTTTTTAGAATATTCACTGCGTAGTCGCCGATCCGTTCAAAGTTGCCGATGGCGTGGGACAGCTTGCTCACCTGCATACTGTTCTCCAGGCTCAGCTGCATACTGCTGATCTTGACCAGGTAGGTCTCCAGTTCGTCCTCAAAGGCATCCAGCGCCTTTTCATTTTGGCGAATCGCCTCGCTGTCTTTCTTATTGTAGACCCGGATGAAGCCCAGGGACAGCAGGGTGTTTTTCTGGGCCAGGCGGGCCATATCGTTGGTGCGCTCCCGGCACTTCTCAATGGCAAAGGACGGGGACATCAAAAAGCGCTCCTCTACCAGTGCGTCGTTGTCTGCGGCAGCGGGCTGCGTCTTGTCTGCCTTGTCCCGCACGATCAGGCAGGACAGCTTTTCCAGCTGCTTGCCAAAGGGAAACAGCAGCACAGTGCAAAATACATTGAATGCGGTGTGAATGGCGGCAATGTCTGCGCCGTTCACCGCTTTGTCCAAAAAGGCAAAGTGGAAGATGGCATTGGCACCGTAGAACAGCGCCATACCGCACACCACGCCGATGATGTTAAAGGTTAGGTGAATGACAGCGGTGCGCTTGGCGTTTTTGTTGGTGCCGATACTGGAGATCAGCGCCGTGATGCAGGTGCCGATATTCTGCCCCAAAATAATGGGAAATGCGGCGCCAACGGAGATGGCACCGGTGGCGGACAGTGCTTGCAAAATACCCACGGAAGCGGAAGAACTTTGAATGATGGCGGTGAGGATCATACCCACCAGCACGCCCAGAATGGGATTAGAGAACATGGTGAACACGCCGGTAAAGGCCGGATCGCTCTCCAGCGGTGCCACAGCGCCGCTCATAGCCTCCATGCCGAACATCAGGGTAGAGAAGCCCAGGAGAATGGAACCCAGTTCCTTCTTCTTCTCGCTTTTGCAGAACATATAGAGTACAATGCCGATCAGCGCCAGTATCGGGGAGAAGGTGCTGGGTTTCAGCATGGTCAAAAATACATTGCTGCTCTCAATGCCGGTGAGCGACAGCAGCCAGGAGGTGATACAGGTGCCGATATTGGCGCCCATAATAATGCCCACCACTTGGTTCAGTGCCATAATGCCGGAATTTACAAAGCCCACGGCCATTACGGTTACGGCGCTGGAGGACTGGATCACGGCGGTAACGCCGGCGCCCAGCAGCACGCCCTTAATGCGGTTGTTGGTCATTTTTTCCAGCACGGACTCGAATTTGCCGCCGCCCATTTTTTCCAGGCCGCTGCCCATCACATTCATGCCAAAGAGAAAGAGTGCCAGACCGCCGATCAGGCTTAAGAAGTTGAAAATTGTCATCGGATATACCCCGCTGTTTTCTGTTTTGTCTTGTTTTTTATTTCGTTCCCACTTAGCATATAGGAAGTCTGTTAAGTTTGAATTCGGCCAATGTTAAATTTGAGTTAAATGTTCTGCGACAAAAGGCCGGGTATTTTGTCGGAAAGTGCGCGAATTTGGCTGTAAACGGTGGTTGACGATTGGCGATGAGTATGGTATAGTCATAGTGTACTACTATGTATAGTACAGAGAACGAGAAAAAGGAGCGTGCACGGTTGTTTCATATAGATAATCGCAGTCGGGTGCCCATTCACCAGCAGCTGCAAGCGCAGATCGTGCGGTATGTGTCCCTGGGGCTGTTGCTGCCGGACCAGCAGCTGCCGTCGGTGCGTGCCATGGCACAGCAACTGGGCATTAACCCCAACACGGTACAAAAGGCCTATGCCGCTCTGGAGATGAACGGCGTGCTTTATACAGTAGCCGGGCGGGGCGCCTTTATTTCGCCGGAGGAGGATCAGTTGTCCCAGTTTAAGAGGCTGGCGGCAGATCGTTTTGCCGCAGCGGTACAGGCAGCGGCAGACGCCGGCCTGACCCGGCAGGAGCTGGGGCAGATTGTAGAAGAACAGATGGAGAGGAGGGACCGAGATGATTGAAATTCAAGATGTGAGCAAGCAGTTTGACTGCGTTACCGCCTTGCGCCACTTGACGCTGAAGGTGCAGGACGGCTCCGTTTTTGGGCTGGTAGGTTCTAACGGCGCCGGTAAGTCCACGCTGCTGCGCATTTTGGCCGGTGTGTATCGGCCGGACAGCGGGCGGGTGCTCATTAACGGCCAGGCGCCTTTTGAGAATGAGCAGGTCAAGCGCAGCACTGTGTTTATCTCGGACTATCCGTATTTAGCTCCCACCGCCACCGTGCGGCGGCTGGCACGGCTGTACCGCAGCGTGTATCCCGGGTGGAGCGAGGACTACTTTGCCCGGATGGAAAAGCTGTTCCCCATTTCCTTTGACGCTCGGCTGGGCAAGATGAGTAAGGGCATGCAGCGCCAGGCGGCGATTCTGCTGGGGTTGTCCACCCAGCCTCGCTGTATCTTGTTTGACGAGATTTTTGACGGCCTGGACCCGGTGGTGCGGGAACTGGTGAAGAAGCTGCTGGTGGACTTTGTGGCGGAGAACGGCGCGTCTGTGATGATCGCCAGTCACAATTTGCGAGAGCTGGAGGATGTGTGCGACCATGTGGGGCTGCTCCATCGGGGTGGTGCCTTGTGCGAGGACGACCTGGATCGGCTGAAGCTGGGGATCACCCGCGTGCAGTTTGCATTGGCGGATCCGGAGAATTTTGAAACGGTGCGCTCCGGGCTGCATTTGCTCAAATGCAGCCAGCAGGGCAAGCTGTTTGAGATGACGGTGCGGGGCACGGAGACAGAGACTTTGGCGCTGGTGCAGCGGCTGCATCCGCTGTTTTGCGAGACCCTGCCGATTACTTTGGAAGAATTATTTATCAGCGAAATGGAGGTGGCCGGTTATGACATCAACAAGGTCATCTAAGTGGGTGCTGTTTTCCGCTTTGCAGCGGGAGGGGCGCCGTATGTCTGTTTGGCTGGCATTGTTTCCGTTTTTAGGCTTCTTGTATGCTCTGTGCCACGGCCTTTTGCAGGCACTGATGAATCAGGATACCGACACTGTCGCCGCGCAGGATCAGACGGTGCGCATTTTTGGCAGTATAGCGCTGTTTTTGTCCGCCGCCACAATCATGGCGGGGGCGTTCTTTGCTATATCCGCTTTTCGCTTTCTGTACAGTCGGCGGCAAAGCGATTTCTATTTATCCCTGCCGGTGACCCGGCGCACTTTTTACTTCGTCAAGTGGGTGATGGGGGAACTGGTACTTTTGCTGGCCTTTTGCGGCGCCGGAATCGGATGCTGGTTGGTGCCGCAGCTGATCCCTCGCAAGTGGCATGTTCAGCTGGATGCCGGTTACGGCCTGCGGCTGCTGGCAGTTGCCTTTGCAGCGGCGGCGGCCTTCTACTGTATTTGTTTGCTATGCGCCGTTACAGCAGGCAAGGTGTGGCAATACTGGACCCTGCTTATCGGTATCGGCGGCTGTTTGCCCCTGGGACTGATTTCTTATGCAGAGCTGTTTCCCGCTTTCCTGTCCGGGCTGAACCAGCAGCCGGTACGGATCGTGGCTCTGGTCAGCCCTATCGCGTATGTGCCCTTTGGGGTGCAGGGGGTGTTTGATTTTCGCTATTTGCTGCTGGCGGCTTTGCTGGTGGGGGCAGTCAGCTTCTTTGCCGGAATGTTCTTTTATCGGCGGCGCTCCGGCGAGTGCGCGGAGCAGACCCTGTCCACACCGGTGGTCTATGTGCTGGCCACCACCGGGGCGGCGCTGAGCCTGGTGTGTTTGCCTATGCTGCTAACCTTGCAGGCGAATCAGTATGGCGTGTATGCGCTGCTGTGTGGTGCCGGTGTAGGCGTGATGACCCTGGTGTGTACCTTGGTGTACACCCACAAGGTCGTTAATCCCACTGCCGCGGTGCTGTGCAGTACCTTAGTGGTGGTGACCGTTGGCACCGTGTGCCTTTTAGGCGTGCAGGGCAGCGACTACCGCAACAAGGTGCCGGCAGCAGAGGATGTGGCGCAGGTGACGGTGCAGCCTATGGTGCAGGACCCGCTGGTGGATCTGCCGGATTATATGTTGGAGCCGGGTACGCATTCGGTTTCTACCGATACGACAGAGCCGCAAGAGCTGGAGTCCAGCTATACGTTTACGGATCCGGCGTCCGTGGCTGCCATTGTGCAGCTGCATCGGGATTGCATTACCGCAGCAGAGACTGAGGTACTGGGCGGCAGCGGCTTTAAGTCCAGTTTTCGATATAAATTAAAGAACGGCAAGGTTCTGACCCGGATCTATACCGCTTACGGGGACAAAGGCGCCAATGTGATCCGCTCCACCAAGGAATATAAGCAGCAACAGCCCTTTGTGAAGAACAGCGCCAAGGAGAACCTGCTGCTGGTGTCCTTAATCAGCACGGAACGGGACGATTTGTACTGGAACCAGACCATGGAGGACAATCGGGGCGAGGTGCAGGTGGATCAGACCGCCTACTACCCTGCCATTCGGGCGGATTTTATGGAGCTGACCCAGGCGGACTGGACCTATATGAATATGCAAGACGCGTCCTGGAGCACCGTGTCCTTTGCCATTTACCAGGTGCGCCCGGGCACGGACAGCAAGACCCGCCGCCAACTGCAAAAGATGGACCCGGAGGCCTTGCGTACCTATTATAACCGCTTTTACACCACCCATACAGACAGCGATCCGCCGTGCCCGGTGGTGCGCTCGGTGGTGTATCTGCCCAATCAGTCCGGCGGGGCGAATCGCACCTTAAAGCTGCTGCAAAAAGATGGCTTTATCTATGGGGCACAGACCACGCTGCCGTCTGCCGATCAGGTGGAGACGATGCTGGTATCGCCGATTTGTACGGTGTCAGCGGATTATACCGAAGGGGACGGCTGCCTGCTGGGCGAGCCGGACAGTGAGGATGGCTATTACCTGACCCGCCCGGAGAGTCTGTTGGGCGGCCAGGTGGTCCGCAAGAATTTTGCGTCCCTTTATACCGATCCGTTCCGTACGGTAACGGACCGAAAAGCCATTGCCCGCACGCTTGCCGGTGTACAGCCGGGCGCTGACCAAATGGAACGGCTGAAGAAGGCAAAGCAGGGCTATGCCGTTAGCCTGATCACCAAGGACGGCAAGGCCACCAAGATGTATTTTGTGCCGACTGCCTATGGGTATGCGCAGGGGAAGCCTGCAACGGACGCTGCAAGCGATCTGGCCTATGCGCTGGGATAATCCGTGCTTATAAAGCAAAGAGGAAAGGACCGTATCTCTCAGATACGGTCCTTTTTGCATTCTATGTATATCAGGTCAGGCCAAGGCGATCATGAAAGTGCCTGCCACCACCAGTGCCAGCGCCAGTAGGCTGCGGCGGGTCTGCTTCTCTTTTAAGAGGATGGCGGACAGTGCCACGGCAAAGAGCATGGAGCACTTGTCGATGGGCACCACCACGCTGGCACGGCCGGTTTGCAGCGCCCGGTAGTAGCACAACCAGCTGGCGCCGGTGGTGATCCCGGACAGCACCAGGAGCACGGCGTCCCGGCGGGTCATCTTTTTCCAGTCGCCGCCCTCTTTCTTGCCCAGCACAATGGCCCAGGCAAAGATCAGCACCACCACGGTGCGCAGGGCGGTGGCCAGGGTGGAGTCCATATCCTGCACGCCCACCTTGCCCAGTATGGACTGCAGCGCGGCAAAGACGGCGCTGCCCGCGGCGTAAAACAGCCAGCCTTTTTCTCCCTTTTTGGCGTCGCCCTTTTCCAGCATTAGGGCTGTGCCGGCGATCATCACGGCGATCCCCAGCCCGGTGAGCCAGTGAAACGGCTCGCGGAAGAAGATCAGCGCCAGCAGAATGGTCAGAAAAGTGGAGGATTTGTCCACCGCTACCACCTTGCTCAGGTTGCCGATGGATAGGGCCTTAAAGTAGCACAGCCAGGACAGTCCGGTGGCGGCGCCGGACAGGGCCAGGAACACCAGTGCCCGTGGGGTAATGGTGGAGACGGCGTTTTGGCACCCTACCACAAAGACCATCAGCCAGGAGAAGATCAGCACCACGCCGGTGCGAAAGGCAGTGGCAAAGTCCGAGGACACGGATTTGATCCCCGCCTTGGCCAGTACAGAGGTAGCGCCGGCAAAAAAGGCGCTGCCTACGGCAAATAAGATCCACATAAAGGGCCCACCTCTTTCCATCAAAAAAAGCCCCGCCGCCCGGTAAAGTACCGCAGCGCCGGAGCGTGCTTTTTGTTAAGATACAAAGGCGTAAATGCCAACGCCCAGCCCGCTGCAAGCCATCAGCAGAGCCAGAATAATGGCGGTCACCTTGACCCATTTTTGCTGCATATTCTCTCTACTTCCTTTCTGTTACGCCATCCAGGCGGCACTTTCGTCTATGAGCTGCTGCCCCATTTTCTGGGCAACGGCTTTGTCTGCGGCTACGGCGGTCACATAGGTTTTGATCTTCGGCTCCGTGCCGGAGGGGCGCACGATCAGCTTGCAGCCGTTCTCCGCCTTGTATTCCAGCACATTGGATTTGGGCAGGTCAATGGGGGCGGATTTGCCGCTAATCAGATCGGTGGACAGGGAACTTTGGTAGTCGCTGTGTTCCACCACCGGGCTGTCGCCCAGAGACTTCGGCGGATTTTGGCGCAGGTGGTTCATGATCCCGGCCATCTTTTCCATACCGGCTTCGCCCTCAAAGGTGTAGCTGACCACTGCGTTGTCATAGTAGCCGTAGTCGGCGTAAATTTTGTCCATCACATCGCCCAAACTCAGCCCTTGCAGCTTGTAGTAGGCGGCCATTTCGCAAATGAGCATACTGGCCACCACGGCGTCCTTATCCCGAGCATGGGTGCCGGCCAGATAGCCGTAGCTTTCCTCAAAGCCCATCACAAAGTCGTCTGCACGGCCCTGGGACTCCAGTTGCGTCACCACCTCGCCGATGTACTTAAATCCGGTGAGCAGATTCTTAAAGGTGCAGCCGTAGCGGGCAGCAATGGCCTGGGCCAGATCGGTGGATACAAAGGACTTCACCGCCACGCTGTTTTGGCTCAGGGTGCCTTTTTGCTTTCGCATTTCCAGCAGGTAATTCAGCAGCATAGCGCCCACTTCGTTGCCGCTCATCAGCCGTACTTTGCCCCCTTGCATCACCGCAATGCCTACCCGGTCGCAGTCCGGGTCGGTTGCCAGCAGCAGATCGGCGTGGATATTTTCGTTCATTTTCAGTGCCAGTTCAAAGGCCTGCTTAATCTCCGGGTTCGGGTAGGGGCAGGTGGGGAAGTTGCCGTCCGGCAGCTCCTGCTCCGGCACCACATACACATGGGGCACGCCGATCCGGTCAAGGATCGCCCGTACCGGCTTATTGCCGGTGCCGTTTAGGGGGGTGTAGATCACTTTCAGGTCTGCCTTTTGGCACACGCCCCGGTTCATACACTGGGTCTCTACCGCGTCCAAAAAGGCGGTCATCATCTTTTCGCCAATGTATTCCACGGTGCCGTCTGCCACAGCGTCGTCAAAGTTCGCTTTCTTAATGCCGGTGAAGTAGTCCACCTTTTCAATATAATGGTAAGTCTCCGCCGCCTCGTCGTCGGTCATTTGGTAGCCGTTTTTGTTGTAGCACTTGTAGCCGTTATACTTGGCCGGGTTGTGGGAGGCAGTGAAGATAATGCCGCTCTGGGCGCCCAGCTGCCGCACCGCAAAGGACAGGCAGGGGGTGGGCTCCAACTCTTTATAAAGATATACCTTAATGCCGTTGCCCGCCAGCACAGCAGCCGCCTCTTTGGAGAACAGGTCGCTCTTGATCCGGGAGTCATAGCCGATGGCCACGGACGGGTGGTCATATTTGGCGTTCAGATAATCGGCCAGCCCTTGGGTGGCACGGCCTACGGTGTACACATTCATACGGTTTGTACCGGCGCCGATCACGCCTCGCAGCCCGGCGGTGCCGAACTCCAGTGAGCGGTAGAACCGATCGCGAATTTCCTCATCCTGTCCGGCGATGGCTTGCAGCTCTGCCTGCAGGTCCGGATCAGCGGTGGCCTTTTCCAGCCACTGGGTATAGAGTTCTGTGGTATTCATACTGTCACCTTTGCCTTTCTTTGACGATGGGTCTGTCTCTTTCTGCTCCTCATCACGCTATTATTTTAATCCCAATTTGCACCGGTGTCAATAAGCATTGTCAAACGGCTGTCGGTCGTGTATAATAAAAGCAGAAAATCAGGAGAAGAGGTCGTTATTATGTATGCAAAGGTGGAGAGCTTGGGCCTGAACGGGCTGGACGCTTTTTCCGTTACGGTAGAGGCGGATATCAGCACCGGTCTGCCCCGGTTTGACATTGTGGGTCTGCCGGATATGGCGGTGCGAGAGAGTCGGGAGCGGGTGCGGGCTACCATTAAGAACGGGGGCTACCAGTTCCCGGTGTCCCGTATGACGGTAAATATTGCCCCGGCAGATGTAAAGAAAGAGGGCGCCGTTTACGACCTGCCGGTGTTTGTGGCACTGATGAAAGCCAGCGGCCAAATTCACGGCAGCACCGACGGCTGTGCCTTTTTGGGCGAGCTGTCTCTGGACGGTGAAATCCGGCCCTGCACCGGGGTGCTGCCCATGGTTCTGTGCGCCCGGGAAAAAGGGCTGCACGCGGTGTTTGTTCCCGCTGCCAACCAGGACGAGGGCAGCATAGTGGAGGGCATAGATGTGTTGCCGGTGGCCCATGTGCGCCAGGTGCTGGATCACTTGCAGGGCAAGGCACCGGTAGAGCCTTGCTACCGGGCATTTTCCCCGGAGGAGGACACGCTGGAGTACCTGGACTTTGCAGATGTAAAGGGGCAGCAAAACGCCAAGCGGGCGCTGGAGATCGCAGCTGCCGGGGGGCACAATTGCCTGATGATCGGCCCGCCGGGCACCGGCAAGTCTATGCTGGCCAAGCGGCTGCCGTCTATTTTGCCGGAAATGACCTTTGAGGAGCAGATCGAGACCACCAAGATTTATTCCATTGCCGGGGCACTGCCCAGCGGCACGCGGCTGATCAGCCACCGACCTTTTCGCAGTCCCCACCACACGGTATCGCCCCAGGGGCTTACCGGCGGCGGTGCGGTGCCCAAGCCCGGCGAGATTAGCCTGGCCCATAACGGAGTGCTGTTTATGGACGAGTTCCCGGAGTTTGACCGGCGTACGAAGGAGTCTCTGCGCCAGCCGCTGGAGGACGGTGTGATCACCATTTCCCGCGCCGGGGGCAGCCTAACCTATCCCTCTAATATTATGGTGGTGGCGGCGATGAACCCTTGCCCCTGCGGATTTTTGGGTCATCCCACCAAGGACTGCACTTGCAGCCAGGCGGCGGTGAACCGCTACCGGGACAAGGTCAGCGGTCCCATTTTGGATCGGATTGACCTGCATGTGGAGGTGCAGAGCGTGGACTATGCCCAGTTGGCAGATACCACCCGGGGCGAACCAAGCAGCGCCATTCGGCAGCGGGTGAACCGGGCACGCCAAATGCAGGCGCGGCGCTTTGCGGGCACCGGCATTACCTGCAATGCCAAAATGCCGCCCCAAATGACCAAGGACTGTTGCCGCCTGACGGAGGATGCCTCCGCCCTGCTGCAAATCAGCTTTGATAAATTAGGGTTGTCCGCCCGGGCGTATGACAAAATCCTGCGCATTGCCCGCACCATTGCGGACCTGGAGCAGACAGAGGAAATTAACGGCGCCCACATCTCGGAGGCGCTGCAATACCGGGCGCTGGACCGGAAATACTGGAACCGATAAGAAAGGAGCGACTGGGATGGACGCAAGAATAGAAGAAACCATCAAAAACTTAAAAAGACGGGGCTTTGAGCCGTATTATTTGGAGAGCCGGGCACAGGTGCTGCCCCTGGTGCAAAAGCTGGTGCCTGCGGGCAGCAGCGTGTCCCACGGCGGATCGGAGACCTTAAAGGAAGTGGGCGTGATCGACCTGCTCTCCGGTGGGGATTATCAATATATCAACCGGGCCGGACTGGAGGGCGAGGCGCTGCGCCAATGCTACCAGGATGCCTTTGGCTGTGACGCCTATTTCACTTCTTCCAACGCCATTACCACCGACGGCGTACTTTATAATGTGGATGGCAACTCCAACCGGGTGGCCTGCATTGTGTTTGGTCCCCGCCAGGTGATTATGATCGTGGGGCGCAACAAGATCGTAGATACCTTTGACCAGGCGGTGGAGCGGGTAAAGCGCATTGCTGCTCCCCGCAACACCCAGCGGCTCCATTGCAAGACCCCTTGCGCCGCTACCGGCCATTGCGTCAGTCTGGATCAGGAGAATCCCGCCCTGTGCGACGGCTGCTTTAGTCCCCAGCGGGTGTGCTGCAACTATGTGACCACCGCTTTTGACCGCCATATCGGCCGCATTAAGGTGCTGATCGTGGACGAGGAACTGGGGTATTAAAACAAATGTACATACAAAAAGGGCCGTATCCCTTGTGGATACGGCCCTTTCTTTGTCTATGTATGATTATTTGCCTTCTGCGCGGCTCATAGCCAGCTGGAAGTCTTTCTGATGGGTGAAGATCTCGTGACGATAGGGGTTGGTCTTGGTCTCCTTAGCTTTCTTCATAATGAAACCGAATACCACCACATTGACTGCCAGTGACAGTATAGAGATTACGCCCTGCGCTGTGGGGTTGGCAGCGGTGGGGTGCACCGCCGGGTTCATAAACCCGTCAGCATACACGCTGGTGATCACGGCGAACTTGCCTTGATCTTGGAACAGCGGGAACACCTGGGCAAACATACACCAAATGGCCAGCGTGTAGGCACGGTTCTGGATCCAGCCGCCCTTGTTCCACAGTGCGTTGGCAAAGGTGGGTGCCAGCAGCAGAGCCAGGCCGCAGTACCAGGAGTGGGTGGGCAGGTTGTTGTAGGTGTACTCAAAGTTCCAAATATCGTAGGCCAGAATGTAGCACCAAGTCATATCCGGCCACAGCATATCTTGGTGGTTCTTAGAGGAGTAAATACCCCACCAGCCGGTCATACACAGAATGTTGATGATACCGGCCAGGCCGTTGAGGATATTCCACCAGCCGCCGAACAGCCACACATTTTCGCTGGAGAGCCACCAACCACCGGCAGCACCGCCGGCGCTGATGCCCTTAATGGCAGACTCAAAGTCGCTGGCCACAGCGATCAAAATGTTAATCGCCACAATGACAAAGGGAAACACCTTGAACCATTGGGTTTTGCCGATGCTCCACTTGTACTTAAGCATCATAAAGCCAATGCACCCTGCGGTGGCAGCATACAGCTTGGCATAATGGAACCAGCTGTTCATGTGGACCACCGTATCGTTATTAACCGCCCAGTCAACACCCTTTGCGGCCGCCACATTGATGACGATAAAGTACACGCTCAGTGCAGCCGGAAGCACCAGGAAAAAGAAAATGCCGCCTGCCTTGGAGCGGCGGGCGATTTCGTTAGCCAGCACCAACCCGGTGAAGACCAATGCCCAGCCCAGCAGCTGCCACAGCGCAGTATCGCCGTAGATTTGGAATAACATAGTTATCTCCTCCTAAAAATAAATCATCTTGCGCCGCAGCGCAACCCTTCCGTGGGCGGTTTTCCGCCCGCTTCAATGTTCAGTTTAGACCTGTTTTTATAGATTGTCAATCTTTTAACAAGCCCGGCTGCACATTTCTACATATTGGCAAAAACCGGGGCGGTTTTTTGTTGAAATTGAGTAGCAAAGATGATACAATGTCACTGGTATTACCAAGAACCACAGGAGGGGAACCTATGGAATTTGAAAAGCTGCAGACCGCCAGTTTGAAGGAATTGTTTATTTCGTCTGTGGAGGACAAGATTTTGTCCGGCGAGCTGCCCATCGGCGCGCAGCTGCCCACGGAGCGGGAGTTGGCGGAGATGATGGATGTAAGCCGGGGTGTGGTGAATAGCGGCATTGCGGAGATGGCGCACAAAGGTTTTTTAGAGGTACGGCCCCGGGTGGGCACCTTTGTGGCAGATTATCGCCGGGTAGGCAAGTCGGATATTTTTCTGTCCATTATGCACTATAACGGTGGTATTCTTCCGGAGCAGGAAATTCGCTCCCTGCTGGAGTTTAAGATCCTGATCGACTGTTTTTCCGTGCGCAAGCTCACTGCCCGCGCCATTACGGAGGCAGAGGTGCAAAAGCTGGAGGATTTTGTGGATCAAATGGCCGAGACGGATGACCCGCAGCGGGTGTCAGAGCTGGCTTATGCGTATAATCAGGAACTGAGTTTCCTTAGCGGCAACACCTTTGCGCCGCTGATTTATAATTCTTTTAAGACTGCCAATGTGCAGTTGGGTGTTCGTTATGTGCAGCGTTATGGCAAGGCGTCCCTGTACCATTACCTGCAGCAACTGCTGGTGCAGCTGCTCAACGGCGATACCGCCCGGGCGGTGGCGCTGGTGGAGACGCACTTAACGGATATGATGACCGGCGAGCACCAGATTTACGAATAAGCATACACCAATACAGACGCAAAAAACAGGCTAAGCAATCTACATTGCTTAGCCTGTTTTGTATGTTGTTTAGGAATTATGAATACGATAGACTTTTACGCCGTGGTGGGGTACGGTGGCGTTAATGGTGTTGTCGTTGAACCACTCGTCGCTCCACAGCTCATGCACCTCGTACTTGCCCGGCGTTTTGCGGAAGTTCAGGTACGCATCGTCCGCCAGAGCGTTAATGTCGTAGGTGACCGTGCGGCGGGAGGTGCCCTTGTTAAACAGGCACAGGGCCACATCGCCGTTTTGCAGCGGGCGGGCCAGAATATCCAGCCCGGCCTGGCGGCGAATACGCTTGCAGGGCTTGCACAGCGGGTCCTGGTCAATGTTGATCAGGTTTTTATTGGTGACAATTTTTAAGGTGGGGTTCTCCCGCACCTGCTCGTTGTTGCCGTCCACAAATTTGCGCACATCGTTGCCAAGGATCAGAGGCGCGGCCATCATGCACCACAGGGAGAAGTGCGCCCTGTTCTCGTTCTCTGTCAGCTTGCCGTTGCCAACTTCCAGCATATCCGGGTCATTCCAGGCCCCGGGACCGGCGTGGTCATACAGGCGTACATTGTGCTCATAAATCGTCTTGATGCTTAGCCACTTGGGCATGATGTCCGGCGTGGTGCGCCACATATTGCCTGCCTTGGCTCCCCATTTGTAGGGATAAGCAAAGCCCCATTCGCAGATGGAATAGATGATGGGGCGCTCCTCCTCGCCGGTGATGACCGCCCATTCCTTGGTGGCCTCTTGCAATTCTCGACCCATGCGGGCGTATTGCAGGTAAGAGGAGTCAGCCCGGGTAACCACCGGGTTGTAGAGCAACAGGTGGTTCTCGCCCGATTGCAGCTCAACTGTCAGCTGGATACGGCCGGTGGGGCTGGCGCCCTTGGTGGTGGGGAACAGCAGCTCATGTTCCTTGCCGTTGTTGACTCGAATGCGCAGGTAGCGCTGGTGGAGGCACAGAGATTTGTTATAGGCCAGGGTCAGGGCATAGGTGCCGCCTGCTTCTACGCTAAAGCGGAATCCGGCGGTGCCGGAGCCGTAACCGATCATACCGATGCCTTGACCGGAGGGCAGATCGCTGCACTTGACTACCCGGCCTTTGCCGGTAAATTCTGCTTCGCCGGGCAGCAGGATCAATGCCGGTTCTGTGGTACCCGGCAGGTTCAGTTGCAGGTTTTCAATAATGGGCACATCGCCCTTTAATACATGGTGATGACAAAAGTCATACTTGAAGAATTCGCAGCCCCAGCTGGCCAAGGTTTTGGCATCCAGCCGTTCGTGACCCAAACTGGCCGGTAGATCCTCGCAGGTGAGGGCCCCGTTAGAGGAGTACAGACCCACCTTAAAGCCCCGGCTGTTCAGTTGCTTGATCAGCGCCGGGATCCCCATAGAGAAAGTGCCTAAATCCCCTTGCAGGCGACCCATTTCGTCTCGCACGGAGCTGTGCCAGCAGTCGTCCAGGTTGATATAGTTGTAGCCCGCTTCCGCCAGACCGCTGGCCTCCATGGCCTCTGCCACCTCCAGAATCAGATCCTGATTGATGTTTTGGCGAAAGGTGTTCCAGCTGGACCAGCCCATAGGGGGCATGGTGGCGCCGCCGTAATTCGGTGCGTCCGTGGTGTCTATGGTCAGCTTAGAGGGGCGTGCAATCTTTTCCATGGCGCACAGCGGGCAGTTGCCGTTGACGCGGGTGATGATAAACCAGGCTACAAACCACACCAGTAAAATGGCTGCGATAGCCAGCAAAATGATACCAAAAATCATAACAATCCCATCTCCTTAAAGAATTTCAGTTCTTCCTTGGCAGCGGCGTAGGCATCGTCGCTGTCCAGTCCCCGGGCGGTGCGCACCATAAAGTCCTTGCGGTGCCGGGTGTTGTAAATCAGACGGTAGCACCAGGCGTACGGGGTCAGCCAGGGGTGGCCGTCTAAAAATCGAATATAGGGTATGTGGCGCATTTGGCTGTATGCCGGAAACGCCAGGCGCAGCTTGCTGCGCAGGGGGCTTGCTTTCTCGCCCTGCTCCATTTGGCGGCGGGCAATGACGGCGCTTTTGTTCCGGTCCGCGTTACCAAAGGCACCGTAGCTGACCAAAAACGATTCACAGTCCGCTGTGTCATCCACATAAGGCGTACCCACGCCGTACCAGCGATAACACACGGTAAGCACAATCTTGGCAAATTGTGCCAAACCGGCTTTTTCGCACAAGGTCAGTACCGCTTTTTCGTCGATCCGGCACCTTTGCAGCATCACGGCAAGATCCAGAATCAGCTTGATTCCGGCGCCGTAAAAGCGAAAGTGGTGGGCCAAGTGGGCGATTAGATAGGCAAAGTGGTAATTGTCCTCCAATTTGCCGCAGCAGCCCTCAAATTGGGCTTGATCCATGGCGTTTGCAAAGGCAGTCTCACACCGGGGATCATCGCTGATCAGTGCTGTGTGCACCTCCAGCAACACATCTCCCTTGCGATAGTCGTATACCGGGCCGTTCTGGGCAGTGCAGGCAAAGCCGCTGCTCATCAGCGCCTTTTTGGCTGCCTGGCGGTTCGCCGGGTTAATGAGCAGGTCAATGTCGCCCATTAGGCGGCACTCCGGCACCGGGTACAGCTCTTTTAAGATCGCGCCCTTAAAAAATACATGGGGGACACCGGCGTCGCTGAGAACGCGGTACACCCGCTCCACACCCTGCTTTTGGTGCTCGTACAGGAACACGCTGCTAAAGAAGTGCTCGCTGAGTGCCAGTCGGCAGTCCTCCGGGATCACCTCGGTATTGGGTGCTTTGTTGCACACTGCGTACACCACAGCGATCAGATTATGCGCCTTGGCAATGCCGCACAGCTTGCGATAATCCATATCCGGGCGCAAGGTTACCGGCTCGTCCCGCAAAAAGGCGGCGGTCAGTTCAATTAAATAGGCAGTTTCAGCACACATGGATTCCATCGTTAAATAATGTTGTTTTGGTCCAGAAAATCGTGGGCGGCAATGAGAATACTCTTGTCATTGTCAAACCGCAGCAGCGACAGCGCCCGGTCATAGGTGAGCCAAATGTAGTCCTCAATTTCTTCTTTTTGCATGTGGATCACCGTGCTCGGGGTGGTGGCGGCAAAGATGGTTACCGTCTTTTCAACCCGATCCCGAATCCGATATTTGGACAGGCAGGAGAAACCCTCAATCAGCTTAACCCGCAAGCCCGTTTCCTCCTGTACCTCCCGTAGGGCGGTCTGCTCCTTGGTCTCGCCCCTTTCAATATGCCCTTTGGGGAAGCCCCAGTGGGCGGAGCGCTTGTTCTTGATCAGCAGGTAGCGCACCTCGCCTTTAATATCATGGAAGATGACCGCGCCGCAGCTGCTCTCGTAAAGGCATTCCAGCCGGTAGCCGGGAAAGTCCCGCTCCGGGTCCAGATATTCCAAAATGTCGTTGACAATGAATCGTGTGCTCTTGGGCGCCACAATCCAAATGGATTTCTTTTCTTTTTTGTTTCGGAGGACGGCTATCACACGCCCGTCAAAGTTACGCACAGGGTGGTGGATGCCCATAATGTAGGCAGTCTGGTCCTTTTCACCGTATACTGTGCCGTAGTTCAGCGGATACCGATAGCCCGTACCGTCCGTAGAGCCAATAGGCATAACGACCTTGACTCTGGCGTATTTACCGAGCAATTTGTATTCACCACCGAGATAAAAGTTACTATGCACTTATTATATATAAATTGCAAAAGCAATACAAGGCTTTCGCAAAGAAAATTCAAAAAGCCGTAAAACTTGGCGAAAAAAAGCAGCCCTCCGGGGCAGGTGAGAGCCTGCACCCAAAGGGCGTTCTATATTATATACATTATATACAGGAGCCTGTCCGGCGGCGGGTAACAAAAATGGCGTACCCGAAGGTACGCCATTTTCATTTAGGAATGGGGGATTAACCACCCAGCTGCTGAAGCAGGTTACACAGTTCGCCGATTACTTTGTCGGTGTCGCCTTTCAGCATTTTCAGCACGGTGCCTACCACATCGGTAATGGAGCTGTTGTCAGATCCACCGATCAGGGAGCCTACCAAGCTGGCTACCGTGTTGTAGTTATCCTTGTAGTTGACAACTTCAACCAGGTACCGCAGCACGGCAATCAAAGTCTCAGAGGCGTCGCCCTTTACCAACACGCGCGTGCCGTAAGTGGCAGCCTGAGAAGCATCGGTCATCACCTTGCCGTGGCTTGCCAGCTGGAACCAGTCAATATCCATCAGTTCCAGACCCAGGGGCTTACCCTTGATCTTGATCATGCCAAGCACCTGATTCAGCAGGGGAACAATGTTGTCCACGCCGATAATGGGCTTCAGCATAGCGGTCAGATCGTACAGGTCAATGTTCAGATCCAACTTCAGGCCAACCTTAGCCAGTAAGCCATTCAGATCCACTTTGAAGGCCTTGAATACCTGAGTCAGTACGGTGTTCACATTCACGATGGGCTTCAAAGCATCCAGCAGAGCGGAAACCGGTGTAAACAGGTTCTCGATCAGCTGCAGCAGGCCGTCGTTGGCAATGAACAGTGCCAGGTTGGGCAGCATGGACATCAGGGTCTGCAGCGGTGCATTCAGAATGTCCTCTACCTTATCCCACAGGGAGTTGACAATATCCAACAGGATGTTGTCATAGGCCTTGTTGATGTCCTCTCTGTACTGATACTGGGTCTTAATGTTGTAGCAGCCGAATGCCTCCAGCAGCGGAACGACCACGGAAGAGTAGCCGTTGGAGCCGGGGATATGAACGATGTTGAAGATGCCCAGAGAAGCATCATTCAGCAGTACATCCAATACGCCGTAGAACGGACGCATTACAGCAGCCAGTGCATTAAAGAAGCTATCCTTATCCTTTACGCCCCACTTAAGAGCGGAGGTGTTGACCTTGGACCAGGAGGAGGCGGAGCCGATTACGGCAGCCGCATTCGCGAAGGTCTTGCCATAGGACTCATCGGTGAGCAGCTTGGCAACGGTCTTGGTAGAATAGTCAATGCCGGTCTGAGCCAGCAGGGCGGTCAGGTTGGTGGAGTCGTTGATCTTCACACCGTCCAGTGCCTTGCCGATGCCGGTGATCATGCCATTGATGGTGCTGTCCTTAAAGGCAGCGTCAGCGATCAGCTTGTTCAGATCAGCAAAGCTACCGATCAGGCCATCCAGCATAGGCGGAATGTTCTTCAAGAATTCTTGATCCACAGTGGAGGGATAAGAGAACTTGTAGTCCTTGGTCTGGTATTCGCTGTAATTCCAGAACGCGTTGGTGGGATTCTCCTGGAGCAGATAGAACAGCGCACGGATGATCTGGTCTGCGGAGGAGGTGCCGATCTGGTCAAGTACCGCGTTGATGATGGACTTGTAATCCTTGATCGCGTCGATACCGCCCAAAATGGACTTCAAACCGCTGATGTTCTTGGTCAGCAGGTTGGCTACATAGCGGAGCACGGCGATCAGCGTTTCGCCCTGGTTTGCAGTAACGTGCTTTCTATTATAATAGCCTTCGCTGTTCTTTGCAGCGCTCTTGACCGTGCTGACTGTGCCGTGGCTTGCCAGGGTACCCCAGTCGATCTTGGGCAACTGAATGTTGATTTTCTTAGACTTGAGCAGTTTGTTCACCAGCGGAACGATGGCGTTTTGGATCTCGCACTTGTTCAGGTTGTTCAGATTCAGGTGAATGTTCACACCCAGTGCGTCCTTAACCAGGTCGTTTAGTGACTTGCCGGCCAGAGCCTTGACAATGACCTCAACATCTACGCCGTTCTTCTTCAGTACCGGAAGGAGAGATGTTACCGGCGACAGAAGATTGTTGACGAGCTGTGCCAGGCCATTATTATCAATGTAGTATGCCACATTGGGCAGTACTGCGGTGAGGGTATCGAACGGAGCGTCCAGTACCTTGTTCAGGAAGCCTACGATGGGATTCAACACATCCGTCAGTATGCTGTCGGTAGACTTCTTAATGTCTGCCTTGTACTGCTTATAGGTCTTCACATTGGGGCACTCCAGTGCCTCCAGCAGCGGAACGATGGCACTTTCGTAACCATTGCCGCCATAGATGCTCAGGGACTTCACATCCTCGATCACTTTGTACAGGTTGATCTCCAGTACAGAGGTCTTGGAATACTTGTCAGAGCCCTTGATGCGAATGCGCAGTTTGCCATTCTTCAGCTGTACGGTGTCCTTAGAGGAACCGAAGTTCAGGTTCTTCACCAAATCGGTAAGGATCTGGCCAACGGCCAAGTCGTCGCCTGCCAGCAGCAGAGACAGTACGCCGTCCAGCGGACGCAGGATCGCAGCCAGGCCGTTTACAAAGCCCTGCTGTGCCTTTGCGGAGCCATCGGTGAAGCCCCAGTTGATGTTGCCCAGCTTCTTCCAGCTCTTGGCGTTTTTGATCGCCTTAGCTGCGGAGGAGTAGGTCTTGCCGTAGCTGCCGTCCGTCAGGAGCTTAGCTACGCCCTTCTTGCTTACATCAATGCCGGCATAGCCCAGGTAATCCTTGTAAGGATCAATGGCGCCGTACAGTGCGGAAGCCAGCTTGGTCAGGTTGGCGTTGGTGAAGATCAGGGAGCTAACCAGGTCTTTCAGGTTATCCTGCTTCACCACATCCAGGCCGGCCAGCAGGCCGATCACGGAGGTGACCATGGTGTCCAGATCGCCAACAGCGTCGCTGGCGTCCTGCGCGGTCACACCGGCGGGATAATAGAAGCCGGTGGTCTTTTCCTGTACATACTGGAGGAAGGTCCAGTAAGCAGTGGTGGGATCCGTGGTCTTGGCGATCACAGCGTTGATGATGTTCAGCAGATCCTTCTTGGTCAGGCGGCTGATCATATCCAGCACTTGGCTTATGGAAGGATTGTCGATCACGACTTTCAGCAAATCAATGATCTGGCGAATTTGCAGTACATCGACCACCAGGTGGGTCAGGTACTTCAGAACAGCCTCTGCATTCTTGCAGTTTGCAATGTCCTTAAACAGGGTGGTGGGCAGTTCAAAGCCAAAGTTAGCCAGCTGGCTGTTTACAGCGTTGATCACGGTCACATCGTTGATGCCCAAGCCAGCCTTGGTTGCGCTCTTCTTCAGCAGGCCGGTTACAAGGGCAATCGTCTGCTTATTCTGCGCGTTTTGATCCTTGTCGTCCGTATTGGTCTTAAAGATCAGGCCCAGTATCGCGGAGAACCATGCGTCGTTCTTTGCCATAGAGGGCATCAGGTTGGACACCTTTGCACTCAGAATGTTGGATACGCCGTGGATCTCTTTGTACAGCGGGTAAATGGCGGCAGTCGCCACATTGTTCAGGTCCTTGTTCATCACAATGGACAGGCCCTTGATCAGGTTGGTCAGCACGGAGACAGGCTTGCTGTAGAAGCCGTCCAGCAGCTTGCTGATGGGGGTGATGATGGCCAGCAGGCCGGTTGCGCCGTCCTTTACGCTGCCCTTTGCATACACGCCCAGGCTAAAGCCCTGTGCTTTTTCCAGATCCTTAAAGATGGGGTACAGTACACCGTCATAGTAACCGGCATCCTTGGTCAGCACGCCGATCAGATCGGTGATGATGCCCAGGCTCTCGCCGAAGTTCTGGAAGAACTTGGTGTTGTTGCCTGCGCGGAAGCCCCAGTTGATCTTAATGTTGGTGGCGCCGGTCCAGCCGCTGGTGCTCTTGTCCAAGCGAATGGCGTTGTGCCAGGTAGGCAGGCTTGCCAGCTTCTTGGCGGCGGACTTGTTGGTCAGGTGATTGCTCACTGCGTGGGGAGAAATCAGACCCTTCAGTGCAGCAGCCAAAATGTTGTAGTGGTAAGCACCGGTCTTGCTGGTGTAGTACACCGGCTTGCCGGCCTTATTCTTCTTCTTGTACAGCTTCTGGTTGCCGTCGTAGAAAACATTCAGGCCCAGAGCGTCCTCGTTCACCAGATAGTAATCAATTACATTCTCCAGTGCAACATACATCTGAACCACCAGATTGGTCAGATGATCCTCAGTGTAAACCTTCTTGTCTGAGGTATCGGTGGACTTCTTGTCCCCGTCGTTCAGGAAGTTTAAGGTCTTATTGAGCATCTTCAGCATCGGGTTGGTGTTGTCGCTGCCCAGGATGTAAGAACCAAGGCTTACCAGACCGCACAGGATGCCGGGGGTGGTGTTCAGGTTGAAGTTGTTCAGTGTGGAGTTCTCCAGCACCTTGGACAGTGCGGAGTCCAGATTGGACAGCAGAGAAGCGCCGCTCTTACTGGAGGTCTTGGGTACCTTTGCCCACTTGGGCTGGGTCTGGATCTTTGCCATCTTGCCGTTCACTTTCGGGAAGCTCACGTCGATGGTGTTCTTGGTCTTTGTGTCCATGGCCTGGATCACATTCACCAGTTGACCGATGTTAGACAGCAGGAAGTAAGCACTTTCGGTGCTCAGACCAACAAACTTGGATTCCTTGTTGTATACGCCCATTACGAAAGAGGCCTTGTCGTTGTACTTCAGCTGGAATACACCGTTGAGTACATCGCTGATGGTGCTCTTTTCGCCCAGACCGCCCATAGCGCGGATCAGACCGGTGATGATGGGCAGGTTGGTGGTGATCTTGTTATCGGTGGCGGTCACATCATTGAGCAGGTCAATGATGGCGTTGAACCAGTCGTTCACAAAGATGTTTACAAAGCAGTCCAGAATCTTGGCCGGCTTGCCGCCGTCTGCCAGGTTCTTAAAGTTAACCAAAGACTGGTTGTAGAAGAACGCTTTGTCGCCAACGGTATCGCTCTTAATCTTATAATCGCTATAAGACCAGTCGGAAGCCTTCTTGGTGTTGTTAGCGCTCTTTACATCATACTTGGCAATGAAGTTCTTGCCCATAATGTCCAGAATTCTGGGCAGGGCAACGAAGAGGTTGTTGACGCCGTGGTTGTAAACGGTGCCCTCTTCCTTGGTCATGGCGCCGCTCTTGGCGTCTTTTTCACCATAGGCAGCCACATACTGATCCACAGCAGCGGTGAAGAAGGTGGCCAGCTCGGACACAGCCTCATTCACGGCAGTAGCACCGTCGCCGGTGAGCTTCAGTGCATCGGCAATGCCGGATGCCTTGGCACCCTGCAGCGCCTTATCGGCTGCATAGATGTTCAGGATTACCGGGGTCTTGGTGTCATCGTACTTGCCGGTGGTGGGGTCACCATACACCTGGCTGACGATCACATCTTTGCCGTCGGCATCCTTGCCATACTCAACATTGCTGATGTTGTAGTATGTAAAGTCGTAGTTCTTGTCGCCGATCAGCCAGTGCATCAGGTTGGGCAGAACCTCGTTCAGATCCCAGCTCAGGCCGCCGCCCAAACCGACGGGGCTGCCAACGCTCTGGCCGTATTGATCCATCAGACCGCTCAGCAAACCGCCCAGGAAACCGTTAAAGGGATCACCCTCCTGGTTGAATACCATGGGGATCAGCACTTCGTCAATCACAACGGTCAAAACAGGCAGCAACTGCATAATGGTTTCAACCGGGTGCTCGTACAGGTTCATCCATATATCGGTGAGCGCGCCCTTCAGGTCAACCTTGGACTCTACCAGCTTGTAGACCACTTCGTTCATAACTGCATTACCGGTGAGGGTCAGGCCTGCGATGGTTACGCCTTCCTGATCCTCAGGATCCAGCAGCACCATGTACTGATTGATGGCGTTGTTTACAGCAGCAACAGCGAAGGAATCCTTAAAGCCGTATTTCGCGAAAGAATACTTTCTGCAAGTATTAGAGATGGTCTTGGCATCGGTGATCTCAAAGTAGAAATCAACAGCCTCGTCAACGCTCTCTTTCAGTTCACCACTGTAGAAGGTCTTTAACAGATCTTGGTTGATGGTGGCGATCACATCTTCGGGGGACATGCCGCCGACAGTTTTGTTCTCCATCAACGCTCTGCGGTAAATACCCTCGGTACGCGTATCCAGATCCTCGCTGCTCCAGTAGGTGGCCAGTGCAGCCTTCGTTACGGGAGCAATGTCGTCCTTTGCATAGTCGCCGTTCAGGTAAGCCTGGAAGGTGTCACGGCTGGAACCGATTTTTGTGCTGCCGCCGGGCACATTCTTGTTCATGTCCGCACGCAGGGCTGCTACGGTAGCGTCATCCAGCTGCGCAGCATAGTACTCGCTAACAAAGGCGCTATCGCCGTTGTTGGCCAGTACGGCAGCACCGATCTTGCAAGCGGTTGCCAGTGCAGCATCGTCATCCTTGATGGCGTTGTAGTCCTTTTTGGCCAGCTTGCACAGATAAGCCTTGGCGGCCTCTGCCAGTTCACTGCTTGCCTTGTCGGTCTGATACTGGAGCAGCACATACCAAATCGCTTCGCTCATGGTGCTGACTTTCTTCTTGCTGCCGGCTTCTTTGAAGTAGGCGGTGAAGGTGCCAAAGCACTTAGCTACATCCTTGAAATCGTCCAGAGCAATCAAGTCGTCTACTTTGTACGATTTGTCCTTGTAGGTAACGGTAGCTTTCTGGATGTCTTCCAGGGTGTCCAGGCTGCCTTCAGCAGTACCCAGCACCTCGAGCACTTTGTTCAGTGCGTCATAGGCAGCGCTCAGGTCTTCCTGCTGCTTAGCCTGTTTCTCGGGGAACTGCTCCAGCAGGGCGGACAGATCGCTCAGCGTGTCCTCGCACCATTTGGCCAGTTCTGCGTCGCTGGACGACATGTTGTTGACGCAAAAAGAAAACAGCTGATAAAAGCTCATCTTCGCATCTTTCTCGTCCAGGTAGGCATACGCCACATCGGAATACCCTTTCCGGTAACCGTCAATGATGTCTGCCTTATTCATGGGGCTGCTCAAAAGATTAAGCAGCGTGGGAGACACACCCATGATCAGATCACTGATCGAGGTGGTGTCGGTGACGGTCATCCCCAACTTCTCCTCAAGTGCCTTTTTGATATTCGGCTGATTGAGCAGTGCCGGAACATAGGTGTCTACCAGTTCCGTCAGTGCGTCAAAGGTGGAATCGGCACTTGTGGAGTTCTTCCAGATGCCCTTGTCTTTGTCCGCTGCAAATGCAGTGAACCCGACAGAGCAGGTGGTGACCATCATTACTACAGCCAAAAATAGGCTGAGTAACTTTTTGCCCGTCTTCATAATTCATCTCTCCTTCTGATATGTTGACGAACTTGTCGTTTTGGATTCGCCTGGGCAGCGCACCCTTTTAGCGGAGGATGTGCTTGCAAGTTGCGTTAACAATTTGTTCACAATTCCTCTGCTAAAAGGGCGCAGGATACCCACGCGTACAACAAATACAGTATATTTATACCAAATATAGAACGGCAAGTCAATAGGTTTCCGAAAACTTTTTAACAAAATGTGAACGGGTGGGCAAAATTTCCCGATTTATAGCGAAATTCCGGCGCAATAATTTTTTGCTTACTTATTTGTTAAGCCATGTTTGGCCCGGCCGATGGATCTGCGCTGTATTCTTAATCTTGGATTTGCGTGGAGGATCAGGGCGCGTTTATCGTTATTGCTGCATTCGACAACTGCTGACAGAAATTTCACCGGTTTTGGAGGAAAAATTGTGGAAAATCCTGTGGAACTTGTGAAAGTTCCCCGCCGTTACGCCAAAAAATCGATGGTGTAAAGGGGCAAACCTTTGCGTGTGAAAATCGCGCGTAAAGCACATGACCTTTACATGTCGAAACTTGCAAAATAATGGGCATTGTCTTTTAACTAAGCAATAAAATATGAACAAATTGTTAATTTCGTGTAAATTAAATTTGTCCGTTCGCACAAAAAACAGCCGCTCAAATTGTGCAACATTCCGAAAATCAGAAAAATCACGGCTCTTTATTGATTTTTGATGACCATCGTGTTTTAATAAGAATGCGATAAATGTGTTTCTATGCGCATTTTCATAATGTATGGCGTCTGGCTGCAATGCCTTCATCCTGAATATTGGATTGCCCGATGGTCAGAGGATGGGACGGCGCGTACACGCAACCATTTATTCGTAAGAATTACAAATTACTATGGAGGTAAAAATTAGTGAAAGCTAAAAAGTTTTCCCACAAGTTGCTTGCGCTCTTTTTGGCGGTCTTGATGGCGATGAGCTGTTTCTCCGGTGCTATGGTCGCTTCCGCGGCTAATGCTTCGGCAAACACGAAGTACCATGACCAGGACTTGGACTTCAACTCACTGGGTTGGCCCATCCTTAATGATGAGCAGGCCTGCACAGCCCTTTTGGACTTTGTGGATCTGACTCTTGCTCAGGCAAACATCGCACCGATGAATATCGACCTGAGTGTTCTTGGTAGCATCACCATCAAACTGGGCAGCGTGGATGAGGTGCTTAAAACTGTTCAAGATCTGGATTCTTTCCTGAACAGCAAGTCCGCACTGCTTCTGCTGGCCGGCGATGCCCGCTATGTAGATTTGAGCGCAGTTAACGGAATGTCCCGCAGCGCAACTTCCTCTACCGATATTGTACGCGGTATTGTGAAGCTGGTTCGGAACATTTCTTCCGACGGGGGTCCTGAAGGCGCCAACGGCAATATCGTAAAGAAATTGCTGCGCGGCGATCTTGGCCTTGGTATCGTAAGCAGCTTCTTGGATGTTTACAAGACCATTGGTGACCTGATTGGTATGCCCAGCGGCTATCAGAGCAATATGGTATATAATATTGTTCAGCAGCTGGTTCTGGAGAATACCGGTTGGTTTACTGCAGAGGAGAAGGCTCAGATCCGGAACAATCCCAGTCAGGAGACCAGCAAGCTGGATTCCATCCTGCTTGATAAGCTCTCCACCCAGTTGCTCAGCAACATTACCGCACAGATTACATACGCCGACGGTACCAATTCTCGAGACAGATACGCAGAGTATCTGGAGAAGGGTTCCGCACCGTATATTGACACGACCAACCTGCATTATGTAACGCAGGAGGATCATGACAAGAACGGCGAGGCCATCGGTAATGTATATCTGTTCCGCTACAAGGATCAGAAGTTGGTGCTGAAGCCCACAGATACGCTGTTTGACTTTGGCTTCCAGGCCTTTGAGATGGCGTGGAACACCGCCTTGAAGGATACGCTGGGCCAGTTGAATTCCGGTGTGGGCGGTTACGACTACAATTACTATATGTGGTACACCGGTGCCACGACCCACAACACGGCTTGGGACTACAGCAATGTAGCCAACAACTACGGCGCTGCCGATGTGCAGGCTTGGGCCGCTTATGAGTGCCAAAAGGCTGCAAAGAACTTGAAGCCCGGCCAGACCCTTGGCGAAGAGTACAAGGATGCGGCTTCCTATCTGGCTTACATCAAGGCGGATCTGGAGAAGTACAACAGCCGTGACCTGGTGAAGTCTCCTACCTACACCTGGAGAGATATTGACTCCACCACCCTGTTCAACAAACTGCGTTTCAGCCCCATGTCTGTTTACTACTTTAAACAGGCAACCGGCCCCCTGAACTGCAGCTTTGCTGAGACCGGTATGAAGAACATTGAGGCATTCATGGCAAATGATTACAGCAGCTACAGCTCCATGCTGGCAGCGCTGAATGATTTCCTGGTTGCCGCAGTAAAGGACTTCCTGCCGAGCTATGATGCCAGCGGTCTGACGAAAGTAAATAAAGTAAATTCCGAGGATCCCGGCAATGTAGCGCAGACTCTGGTTGGCAATATGCTGAAGGTGCTGCAGTTCATCTGTGATAAAACGGATGCGAACATTCTCGGCGCTTTCTATCATGAGAACGGCGAGGGCACTGCTCTGACCGAGGCCAATCTGGAGAGCGCGATGATTCCGTTTGCAATTTCTGCACTGCGGAATATCCCCGACTTCAAGAAGGGCATCCACAATGAGGACCTGGACGCTTGCGACGATGCAGAGGGCGTAGCTGCTCTGGCGTTGCAGCTGTATCTGGGTTATGTGCTGCCGGATCACGACTACTCTTCTCTGGTGCAGAAGGGCGCAGACGGTAAGTACGATGTAACCATTGACAATCTGCTGCTGATGGCTCGTGATGCTGTGGGTTATGTAATGAGCCCCTATATTATCATGCACGACAAGGACGGCAACCTGTGGAATCCGGAGACCGCTACCCTGAATGACGGCGTTTCTCTGTTTGATCTGCTGAATTCCGTTGTTGTTTACTATGCCGGCACCGACACCTTTAAGGACGGCGAGCATGGCAAGGGTATTGCCAATCTTCTGGGCGTTTGCGACACCAACGGCAATTGCCTGGTGAAGCTGTCCAACTCCCTGTGGGAGAACATCAATGTGATTGCCAACAAGCTGCTGCCTGTTGCAGGCGTGCTGCAGTATGGCGATTCTGCAAAGAAAGGCGCTTTGAATTCCGAAGAGCTGATCTACACCGATGTGATCCAGGGTATGCTGAATATTGGTGTGGCAGATGCGAACGGCCAGTATGGCGCAACCGGGTTTGTAACCCGTCTGCTGACCATGGTTTCCGCACCGCCCATCAAGAGCGAAGGCATCATTCGCACCGTTTACAATGTATTGGCTGATCTGGTGAACGTTGTATTCGGCGGCCGCTACGGCACAGCCCGTAATGTGGTTCCCGCTGCTGCGACCAACGATCATCCCTTCGACGATCTGCTGCAGAAGGATACCTTTGTCGGTACTTCCAGCAACAGCAGTTACGGCGTACTGGGTACCCTGGTATACAATGTGTATGAAGCCTCCGGCGGTGTAGGCGGCGACAGCGGCAAGACCGATACGATCCTGCCCGGCGCTATGTACACCGTACAGGCTGTGAACAATCTGATCGGCGGCCTGATCACCACTTTGGCGGATCATAACATGAAGCTGGCTTCCGCTCGTGTGGCAGACAGCAACTTGACCCTCAGCTATGGCGGTAACACCACCACCACAACGCTGACGGTTACCAATAACTGCTACGGTCTGAACCGTGCAGTAAAGAACGCCGAGGGTAACTTCGTTGCTCGTGGCCGTTACAACATTGAGATCACGAATGTGGTTTCCGATAACAGTGCTTGCACCGTAGACTTCTCCAGCAAGACAGTTGTTCCTGAGAAGTCCGCTTCCTTCACTGTTACCAACGGCGGTTTTGATGAAGATACTGTAGTAACTTACACCGTTACTTACAACATTATCGACACCAACACCAACCAGGCCCTCTACACCGGCCTGACCTGCAAGACTTATCAGTTTGTGACTCCGCTGAAGAACTGGTCCGATTCTGTGTATCCGGGCGGTTCTCAGGACGGCAGATTCTCCAATGGTTCTTCCGGTAAGACCTCCGATGGCCAGGCTACCGTGAACAACACCGGTTACTTTGGTAATCCTTACCTGAACGCGAAGCCGTTCCGTGTAAGCTATCCTACCGATATTGTTCTGGCAAGCTCTAACCTGGATGCAGTGAAGAACTACAAGATTCGTCTTGGCTATGACCGTACCCTTGCCGGTTCTCCCGACAAGACTTTGGACGGCGTTTTTGCTTACAGCACCGGTTCTGTTAAGGATTCCTTTAGCAACAAGACCGTAACTGTAAACAATTCCAACATGATGGCTGCGTTTGATAAGTTCACCGGTGATGTGCTGAACTACGAAAAGGTAGACTACACCACCGATGGCGGTCAGACTTGGGTCAAGGGTGTTGCCGCAAGCCAGGTTCCCTCCAACGGCGTATCTCGTGTGAACCACGCTTATACGCTGAGCGAGCTGAACGGCGGCAAAGCGCTGGCTGCAGCTGTTAAGGATAGCAATGGTTATTACACCGCTGTTTATCTGAAGAGCGGCTCCGGCGACTTCGCTTACAGCAACTTGCTGGGCAAGGTTTCCGGCGCAACCGGCATTGACGGTCTGTACATCCAGACCGGTTCCGTGACTCTGTCTAAAGACAGCTCCTCTTCCCTGGATCTGTTCAAGTATGATGGTTCTACGGATATTTCTCAGGTGTCCAAGAAAGAAGTGAAGTTGAGCTTCTTCTGCGACAAGAACCCGGCAACCGGTAGCTTGAAAGTAACTGTTGCTGACGATGGTAACCGTAGCCAGTTCAATAGTGCTTACGATTCTTTGAACAGCTACATTAAGAACTACAGACCTTCTGACTTTAAGGATTACGATAAGGCCAGCGGCTCTTCCGCAACCTATGATGCGGCAACCGCTGCTTTGGCTGCCGGCTTTGAGGCCCGCCAGTCTCCGCTGAATCTGTCCACTGCCGGCACGCTGTCCAGTGCGTTCACGAAGACGCCTGTTACCTCTGAGGTGAAGACCGTGATCGGCGAGCCTGCAACCAAGCCTGTAACTTCCTTGGATCAGCTGCCTGCAGCTCTGGCTGCTTATGCAACGACTGACGGCAATTATTACTATGCTGACAGCGCTATGAGCCAGCCTTATTACACCACGGAGGCTCTGACCGATGCTGATGTAACGGTTCAGACTTCCACCAATGTTGGTGGTCAGGCTTACACCGTGGGTATGGATAAGACCGGCCAGGTTGTTGTGAAGAGCGGTTCTTCCTGGTACTTCCTGAACGCCCCGGCTTATGCCACCGCATGGGATACCACCACTTATAAGGATGCTCCCTATGCGATCAACGGTGCTGAAAAGGAAGGCACCTTCAATCAGGCGAAGTTCGCTTACTACAATGCCAATGGCGTTGCCGTGAGCAAGGACTTCACTGTGAAGCACATGGTTACCGAGAAGTCCATTGTCAACAATGGTGAGGAAACCCGTGCACTTGCCATGCAGGCAAGAGACAAGATGCGCTATGCTGTGGATCAGTGTGCGCAGATGCTGAGCGTTACCGTTGCCGGTCAGATCTTCACGGATGTTTCTTCCATTCGTGACGGTATGACGGACGCCAACTTCGATCTGCCCGAGTACCAGAAGATGGTATCCGTGGCGAAGGATGCTGAAAAGATGTACGCTGCAGATATCTACCTGAAGAGTGACGAGTCCAAGACGGTGCTTGCCACCTGCGCTTGGAACCAGATCGACCAGACCATTGCTGACCTGGCGAACACCAACGGTAATGACGCTGCGGATTATACCTATGCATTCTCCACCAGCACTTCTTCTCTGCTGATTGAAGAGGCAGTTCGTATGTTTAGCCTGTACATGGGCACTGTGACCGAGCGCGGCTATATCGGCGACAAGGTGGAGGCTGAGGTTTCTCACGCCAGCGGCAGCGCTTACAGCGCAATGACCACCACCTGGACAGATTCCGGTAAGGTCGATGCAGACGGCAATGCCATCAAGAATGCTGCAATCGCCACCACCGCGACTTCCGCGAAGTACGGTGCTGTTGAGGGCGGCAAGCTGGTTAACAAGGGCGAGAAGGTTTACACCGACGAGTCCTGGACCAACTATGTGAACGCACTGGCTGCTGCTGTAGATGTTGCGACCACCGGTAACGGCGACTACGCCCATAAGGACGCTGCCACCTATGTTCCGGCTGATAAGGACAACTACACCGCCAACCTGTCTGCTTGCTTCACCGCTTACAAGAACCTGGTAGATGCAGAGAACTCTCTTGAAGAGGGCACTGCTCCCTCCGGCTTCGCTGTAACCGGTAAGGTACTTGCTCTGGCGAATGATAAGGGCGAACTTGCTACTGATGAGTTCACTGTAAGAGGCTGTGATGTGATCATTAACGGCGAGACTGTGGCTACCACCGGCGAGGATGGTACCTTTACCATCCCGGCTCTGGCTAACGGCTCTTACACCGCTACCTTGAGCTATGCTTATGGTTATGATCGCAACGTCACCATTACGGTGAAGGACGGTAATGTGGATCTGGGCAACCTGGGTATGCTCGTCTGCAACTATAGCAAGGACGACTATATCAATGCTGCCGATTACGCAACTTATCTTGCATCCTTCGGCGCATCTCAGGGCGAAGACTCTTACAACGCTGCTTGCGACTATAACCACGACGGTTATGTTAATGCATCTGACTATGCAATTTATCTTGCATTCTCCGGTGCTGAGCTGAGCAACGCAATCTACGGCTAAATCCTAACTTAAAGTACCCGGGCGGTGCTTCGGCACCGCTTGGGTCACACTGATTTTGATTATGAAATTGAACAAACTCAAGAGAACACTTGCTGCTTTCTTATCGTTTGTATTGATTTTGACCTTAACCTCTATAACCCCGCTGGCTGCCCAGGGTACCTTGGGCACCGAGCAGCCCCACCTCTCCTGTACCTTTACGGACAGTGAGGGCCGGGCGGTAGACGGCAATGCACTGTCTGCCGGGGATTATACCGTATCCTTTACGCTTTCCGGTATGCAGTCCTTTGCCGTGATGCAGTACACCATGTCCTATGACGCGGCTGTGCTGACGGTCAACGGACACAGTGATCTGCTGTCGGACCGTTTGCCGGATCAGCTGCGGGGCCTTGGCGCCGCCGGTGTGCTGGTGCAGAATGGGACCATCAACTTTGGTTTTATCACCAGGGTGGACCAGACCGCCACCACCACCGCCATTGATGCGGCGGGTCAGCTCCTTTTGAAGTTGCAGGTCACCGTTGCTACGGAAGCGCCTGTGGACTTTGCAAAGATTGTGACCTTGGATACGGACCCGAACCAAACCTTCATTGAGGCAGATTATGCGGATTATGCCGATTATGGCGCGGCTGACCAGGACTGCTATGCGCTGGTTACCGCCTTTGACGGCTATACCGCAACGCTGTATCCTATGACAGCGGATCTGTCACCGGCCACCGGCCATGTCGTTACCGGCAGGGTGCTGGCGCTGGCCAATACCAATGGGGATTTGGCGGGAGATACTTTTACAGTTCGCAACTGCGATGTAGTGATTGCAGATGAAGTGGTGGCAACCACCAATAATGACGGTTGCTTTACCATTCCCTCACTCCCGGCAGGGGAGTACACCGCTACATTGCGCTATGCCTATGGTTATGATCGCACGGTTACCTTTACGGTAGCAGACAGCGATTTGAACTTAGGCGATTTGGGCATGATTGTATGTAACTTTGATAAGGATGCATACATCAACAGTGCGGATTATGCGGTGTATTACGCATCGTCCGGTAGCCAATCTGGTGAAGCGGATTACAATAAGTTTTGTGATTTCAATCACGATGGCTATGTGAATGCCTCTGACTATGCCCTTTATAGTGCATTTAGTGGTTGTGATCTTTCATCGTTCAGTTACGAAAACAATTAATTTGGGAGGAAAAGTTTTATGCGTAAAAGCGCAAAGAAGCTTCTTTCCGGTGTAATGGCTGGTTTGATGGTCGTCTCCATGGCTCCCATCTCCGTCTTGGCAGCAAATTACGAAGTCGGTCAATATGTAGATGCAGCGGACTATGTTTCTGCAGCTGATATTTCTCCGGAGATTGATATCGTATGGACTGCTTACAACGGGAATAACAAGAACTTCATCACCAATGGTGATGAGGAATGGCAGAACTCTGCTGACAACGATACTGTTGCAGACCTTTCCAAGGTTGACCTGACCGGTAAGACTGCAAACAGCACCGATTTTCCGGCATCTGCTATTGAGAGCGGCAAGTATTATGTAACCGCATCTTTCATTTTGAAGAACACCGGTGGTCAGTTTGGTAACTGCCAGCTGTCTTTCAAATGGGCTGACTCTCTGAAAATGGGTAAGAGAACCGCCAAAGGCTTTACCGCCGGTGACGGTCGTGTGCTCCCCACTGAGTCTGAAGTCAGCGACGCCGATGGTAATCCTTATCTGATCGATGCTAGTAGTAAGTATCGTGATACTTCTTACTATCTGAGTATTGCACATCCGAAACTGCCTACCAAAGGCTCTGTTGTTTATGTTGGTGATACCTACACCTTTAAGCAGAGCGGTCCTTTGGGCGGCGATGATGAGCTGGGCGTTAAGCTGGATGGCCTGTATCTGGGTACTTTTGGCTTCCAGGTTGCAGCTGGTACGGTTATTTCCGATGATCTGCTGACCTTCAATCAGGACCCCAACTTGTCCACCTACTACATGGGTTCTAACGACACCAACCGCCTGTGGTCTTTCACCGGCAAGGTTGATAAGGCCGGAACCATTGATGCCGCTGGTACTCTGAAGATCGCTGGCAACAGCGCTCCGGAGACCAAGTCTTACACCGTAAACTATGTGACCGAGGACGGCGCTTCTCTGGGCACCGAGAAAGTGGAAGCGGGCAAGAGCCCCGCTTCTGTACCGGCCCTGCCCACGAAGGCTCCCGATGCTGCCGGCCACTACAGCTATGCTTGGGATACCGATCCCACCACAGCGACCATTTCCGCAGACACCACCTTCACTGCTAAGCTGACCACCACGCCTCATACCGAGACGAAGCTGGAAAGCAACTTTGTGGATGCCACCTGCGATAAGGACGGTTCTAAGACCGTGACCACCAGCTGCTCCGTGTGCGGCTATGTGATCAGCGTTGAGAATGTGGTTATCCCGGCTACGAAACACAACTGGGGCGAGTGGAAGCATGACGATGCTACCGCTAAGGCTGATTCCAAGCACACCCACATCTGCCTGAACGATGCGTCTCATACCGAGAGCGAAGCTTGTAACTTTATTTCTAAGGTAACTCAGCAGCAGACTGCTGATCAGCCTGAGATCACCACTTACACCTGTAAGGACTGTGGCTACTCCTACACGGAGGAGACCAAGCCCGCTCTGGGTCATACCCATAACTATGGCACCCCCGTTGCTGATTACACCAGCGGTGAGGCCTTCGTTGAGGGTAAGGATTACACCCACACGGCAACCTGCACTGGCGAGGGTACCTGCAGCCAGCCTACTAAGAATGACAAGTGCACCTTCGATAATGGTGTGGAGACCAAGGCTGCTACCTGCACCGAGCCCGGCGTGAAGACCTTCACCTGCACCGAGTGCGGCGGCACCTACACTGTAGCTATCCCGGCTACCGGCCACGCTTGGGGCCAGTGGAGCCATGACGCTGCAACTGCAGAGGCTAATGCCACCCATACCCGCGTTTGCGCCAATGACGCTTCTCACAAGGAGACCAAGGCCTGCGACTTCACCGCTAAGGTGACCCAGGAGGCAACTCTGGATCAGGCCGAGATCACCACTTACACCTGTAAGGACTGTGGCTACTCCTACACCAAGGAGACCGCTCCGGCTCTGGCTGGTGTGACCGTAACCGTAAATGCTGTGGAGAACGGCTCTGTAACCCTGGCTGGTCAGGATGTGACCGCCGGTGGTTCTAAGAAGTTCGCTGAGAACGGCACTTACACCCTGGTTGCGACTCCCAATGAGAACTGCACCTTCGTAGGCTGGCAGACCGGTAACAAGATCGTTTCCACCGATGCTACCTACACCACCGTGGCTATCGCTGACGTCACCTACACGCCCGTGTTCGCTGAGTCCGCTAAGCCCGTTCAGTTCACCTTTGTTGATATGTTCAACAACGTGATCTCTTCTCAGTCTGTTGCTTCCGGCGCAGCTGTGAAGATCCCGCAGGCGCCCACCTACACCGGCTACACCTTCACCGGTTGGTCCGCAGATGAGGCTACCATTAAGGCCGCTACCTCCTCCATGACTGTTTATGCACAGTATGAGAAGGACGCTGCCGCTACCTACACTGTAACCACTGACGCTGATGCTACCGTTGCTTACGGCAGCAACTCCGCACAGGGCACTCTGGCTGACGTTCCTTATGGCACCCAGGTAACCGTGTCTAAGGCCGGCGCTACCGCTTGGGCTATCGACGGCAAGATCGTTGCTTACGGCGACAGCTACACCTTCTATGTTGCTTCTGATGTAACTGTGAAGGCTGCTTCCGCTACCACCCAGGCTCCCGTTGTGGCTGCTGTTTCTGCCAACCAGGTTGCCGGTTCTTACAAGGTTGAGTTCGTTGCTACCCGCGCTATGGTGGATGGCTGCACTTACCTGAAGTCCGGTTTCGTGTATGGTAAGAACCTGACCGATGCTGACCTGACTCTGGCCAACGTTGGCAAGAAGGGTTCCGCTGATAACTCCGGCGTTGTGAAGGCTGCTTATGCCAACAGCACCGAGGGCAGCACTCAGTTCATCCTGAGCTATGGTATCTCCGCTCAGACCGGCACTGCCTCCGCTAAGGCATTCTTGACCTACAAGGATCAGAATGGCAAAGTGAAGACCGTGTACTCTGACGTGATGAACCACACTTACGCTTAATCGCGTAGACCCCTAATTATCGCTCCTGCCGGCGGGCAACTGCCGGCAGCGATATAAGGCAATTTAGGAATAGGAGGAATGTCTTCATGAAAGAAGCTTATTCTAAGCCTGTTGTCGACGTCAAGGAATTTCAGCAGATCAATGTGATGACCGCAAGCGGTCCTGAAATTGTTGGTGGCGAAGACGACTAATTGCAATTAGTAAAATAATTGCTCGAGCGAAAAGAGCCGAGGGAGCAATCCCTCGGCTCGATTTTTTTGCTTTACCGGTGCGGCCGGTTGGTTGCGCCGGGTCTGTATTGTATGGACCGGCGGGGTGACCGTCGGCTTTTTTTGCTTTTTTATGGCAATGGAGCGGCACTTATGGTACAATGAAAGCAGACGAAACGAATTGGAGGCGGCGGTATGAAAAAGATGACAAAGCGCCTGGCGTGCTTGGTGCTGGCGTTGGTACTGGCCTGCTGTGCCCTGCCGGGGGTCAGTTACGGTGCCACCACCTCGGTAGATCTGAACCAAAATTACCTGTTCCGTGCCCGAACCAATGCCTTTTCCTTTGGCACCGGTGAGACGGTAAACCTGACCTTTACGCCCCAGTACACAGCGAAATACACCTTAAAGCTGTACGGCCATGTGACAGGCGGGCGGAATATCCGTGCCAGCCTGACGAACCCGGACGGCACGGTCACGGACTTTGAATACCCTAACCGTACCGGCTCTACCGTTAAGGATTACAGCCATCCGTACCTGACCGCTACCTTGGAGCAGGGCAAAACCTATACCTACTCGGTTAGGGGCTGGACGGCAACCAGCACCGGCGCAACGGTAGATGTGGACTTTACCAGCGGCAAAAGCGGCACCCTTTCTCAGGAGGTGGGGCTGCGGTTGTATCTGGACCAAACGGAATTTACTACGTACAACCAGCAGGCGGTGCTGAATGCAATGAAGCTGCTGATTGTGGATCGCACCGGCGCCCACTTGGAATGGAAGTATAAGGATGCGATGGGCAGCCTGTTGGTGGGCGGCGCCGATGTGATCGTGGATCTGTCCGCTTGCGGTGCCTGCGGCAAGAACACGGTGCAGGTGCACTATATGGGCTACACCGCCACGGCAGATTTTAATTTGGCCCACGACTATTCTGTGCTGCTGGAACGGGTGGCGGCTACGCCCACTGCCCGCGGTTATGACCTACTGGGGTGCAGCCGGTGCAGCGCCACCACCCGGGCGAATTTTGTAGATTACGACGGCTTTTGCATTGCTACCCCCGGCGCAGATATGGGCGCGCTGCTGTTTAACGATACGGATGTGACCGCCGGCGGCCGGATTTATGTAGATCGAGGCAAGGACTGTACGCTGCTGGCTCTGCCCAATAGCGGTTGCCGCTTTGCCGGTTGGCAGCAGGGGAATAAGATTCTGTCCGGCGATGCCAGCTATACCTTTACCCCGGTGGCCAGCGCCACCTACACGCCGCTGTTTTTGGACAACAGCGACCGGCTGACCTTTTTGTTTATTGACCCGTTTTCCAATGTGCTGTCTTATCAACAGGTGGATAGTGCCGCGGATGTAAAGCTCCCCACGCCGCCTGCCTACACCGGCTATACTTTTGTCGGCTGGTCCTACACGCCGACGCAGATCCACAGCGCCACCAGCTCCCTGACTGTGCAGGCACTGTACCGCGCCGGTGGAGCCAAGCAGCTGACCATCACCGCCCCCGGCTGCACCTTGCAGTGCGGCAGCCAAACTGCCCGGAACAGTCTGACTGTTGCCTATGGGGCGCGGGTTACTGTGTCTGCGGCAGACGCCAAGGGCTTTTCAGCCGATGGGCGGGTGCTGGGTTATGGCAGCCGGTACAGCTTCTACGCCGTTGCTGATTTGGCACTGGAGAAGCGCACCGATGATCTGACTCCGGTGCCCTCTGTGTCACTGCTCTCCGCCCAGTTGCAGTCGGATACCGAGCGGGTGATGTTTGCTGCCACTCGGTCCATGGCCGGGGAGGGAAACCGGCTGGTGACCTCCGGCTTCCTGTACGGCAAGAATTTGGCAGACGATGACCTGGTGCTGGAGATGGCCGGTAAGCCGGGCACCGGTACGGACGCCGGCATGGTGCGCTGCGCGCAAAACCGCTCTACGGAGCCGGAAGGCCAGTTTGTGCTGTACTACGGCATTTCCGCCCATGTGGGCACTGCCGCCGCGCGGGCGTACCTGACTTATGCAGACGCAGACGGCGCCCTGCACACGGTGTATTCCGCCGTGCTGCGCTATACCTATTGACAGACTTTTCTTGTTTACAATCCGTCTGACCTGTGCTACAATAAGGGCAGCAAAGGAGTGCGATTATGAAAAAAACTATACGCTTGGGCAGTTTTCTGCTGGCGTTTCTACTGCTGGTGTGCACCCTGCCGGTGACGGCGTGGGCGGCCACCACTGTGGACTTAAATCAAAATTATCTGTTCCGTCCCCGAGACAACGCCTTTTCCTTTGGCGCCGGCGAGACAGCAACTTTGACCTTTACCCCCCAGTATACGGCGGAATATACTTTGAATCTGAATGGCCATGGGGACGGTGGAGGCGGTCGGAATATCAAGGCCAGCTTGACGAACCCGGACGGCACCGTGAGGGATTTTGTATATCCAAACCATGAAGGAACCACAACCCCGAATTTCGCGCGGCCCTTTTTGACCGCTAAGCTGGAGAAGGGCAAGACATATATCTATTCTGTGACGGGTAAAATAGCCTCTACGAGTGCTACCGTAGATGTGAACCTGACTAGCAGCCAAAGCGGCACTCTGTCCCAGACGGTGGGACTGCGGTTATATCTGGACCAAGAAGAGTTTACCACTTATAGCCAGCAGGCGGTGCTGAATGCGATGAAACTGCTGATTGTGGATCGTTCTGGTGCTCATATAGAGTGGAAGTATAAGGATGCTTTAGGCAGTCTGACAGTAGACGATGTTGATGTGATTATAGATTTGTCCACTTGTGGTAGTTGCGGCACGAATACTGTGGTGGTGCACTATATGGGTTATACCGCTACAGCGAATTTCAATTTAAAACATGACTACCGACCGAAAGCTTCTGTACTGTCCACCTGCACCACTGCGGGCTACACGCCTTACTTCTGCACCATTTGCGCAGATGAGGAGCACCGGGATATTGTCCCGGCGCTGGGTCATAATTACAAAGAAAAAAGCCGTGCCTTGACCAAGGCCACGACTTCTAAGGATGGCAAACGGACGGCAACTTATATTTGCACCCGTACCGGTTGCAAGGCTACATACACCAAGACCTTGCAGACATACTATAAAGCCAGCAATATCAAGCTGAATAAGACCGCCTATACCTATAACGGCAAGGTGCAAAAACCGTCTGTGACCGTGAAAGACAGTAAGGGCAAGGCCCTGAAGAGTACGGATTATAAAATTGACTACCCCAAGGGTATGAAGAATGTGGGCAAATACACTGTAAAAGTGACCCTCAAGGGCAATTACAGCGGCAGTAAGTCCATGACCTATAACATTAACCCCAAGGGCACCAGCGTATCTAAAGTCACCGCTGCCAAGAAAGGCTTTAAGGTCACCTGGAAAAAGCAGACGACCCAAACCACCGGCTACCAGGTGCAGTATAGTACCAGCAGCAAGTTTAAGAGCGCCAAGACGGTGACGACCAGCAAGAATAAGACGACTTCTAAGAGTGTCGGTAAGCTGTCTGCCAAGAAGAAGTATTATGTGCGGGTACGCACCTATAAAACCGTAAAAATCGGTGGCAAGAGCGTAAAGCTCTATTCCGGGTGGAGTAAGGCCAAGAGCGTGACCACCAAGAAGTAATATAGGCGGCGGAAATGAATATTTGTGGGCCGATGAGGGCATCGATCTCTACATCTCACGTTCAATGAATTCATTTTGTAGGGTGCGGTGCTCTCACCGCACCACAGCGTATAGTCCGTGTATTTATCCCTCCAACAACGCCGCTTGTGGGCATAATCGCAAAAATGCCTAATCGACAAAGTGCGGGATGATGCTATATAAAACGGATGAGAATGTGAACTTTACAGGACGGTGTGTACTAAATTTACAAAAAACATTGACAATTATATCCACTTTGTGTCATAATCGACACAAAGGAGGATTGAAAATGATTGTAGAAGATACGAAAGATCTGGTAGAAACGGACGATTATGTAATCATTGAAGCGACTTTGTCAGAGGGCGATTTGTTGTTTGTGCAAATTGCCGTGGGTATTCGCAACGAAGTGGGCGACATTGTTCGTATTATTCCCATTTCCACCAACCCAATTTAACGAAACGGCCGGGCAGTTATCCGCCCGGCTATTTCTATGCCCATTTCTGCTTTTTTAGGGGTGTCGGTGGGGTTCTGCGGTAGGGGTGCGTGCATATATTGTACGGGGCACTTGGGTGCCTTGCGATGAAGTTTTGCAAATTATTTGTAAAAGGACTGCAAAAAGCATTGACGGATGTTGAAAAATATTATACAATATGCACAAAAGCAATTCTTATTAAAGAGGGATGGACTTATGAAAACTTATGCACCTGATCAAATTCGGAACATTGCGCTTGCAGGTCACGCCTCCAAGGGCAAAACCACCCTGCTGGAGGCTATGCTGCATTTGGCAGGGGCGACGGAGCGCGCCGGCAAAGTGGCTGACGGCAACACGGTGACTGACTTTGACGCCGAGGAGAAAAAGCGCCACATCAGCATGGCCAGCGCCGTGGCTTCCATTGAATATAAGAGCAAAAAGTTGAACTTTATTGACACCCCCGGTTTGTTTGACTTTGAGCAAGGGGCCTTTGAGGGCCTGCGCGCCGCAGAGACGGCGGTGATCGTGGTGTCTGCCCGCAGCGGCCTGGCTGTGGGTGCGGAAAAGGCATTTAAGAACGCCGGCTCCCGCCGTATGGCGCGGGTGCTGGTGACTACCAAAATGGACGACGATCGTGCGGATTTCTACAAGAGCTTTAACGGCATTGTGGCCAAGTTCGGCACGGCGGCCTGCCCGGTGGTCGTGCCCATCATCTCCGGCGGCAAGGTGGCTGCCTATTACAATATGATTGACGGCAAGGCCTATGCGTACGCAGACGGCAAGCGCACCGAGAGTGATGCCCAGCCGGACGACGCTCCTCGCTTTGCGGCGGTACAGGCCGTGTTTACGGAAGCTGTGGCCTCTGCTGATGAAGAGCTGATGGAAAAATATTTTGAGGGCGAGGAGTTGACCCCGGAGGAGAAAATCCGCGGGCTGAAATCCGGCGTGGCGGACGGCTCCATTATCCCGGTGTTTGCCCTTAGCGGTTTGGCAGAGACGGCCTGCGATCTGTTGCTGGATTTCCTGGCAGAGGTTTGTCCTGCGCCTAAGAGCGAGTATGCGGCAGACGCTGACGGTGAGCCTATCGAACTGACCCCGGACCCCAACGGCCCCTTGGCTGCGGTCTGCTTTAAAACGGTGGCGGATCCGTTTATCGGCAAGCTGTCTTACTTTAAGGTGATCAGCGGCAAAATCACTGCCGCTACCCCTGCTTACAACGCCCGCACCGGCAAAGAGGAGCGCATGGGCAAGCTGGTAAGCGTATTCGGCGCCAAGCAGACGGATATCAGCGAACTGTCCGCCGGGGATATTGGTGCAGTGACCAAGCTGGGCGGCTTTGCCACCGGCGATACCCTTTGCAGCGCCGGGCAAGTGGTGACCCTGGACGGTGTGCATATTCCGAGCGCCACCTATGCCATGGCTGTGGAAGTGGCCAAGAAAGGCGAGGAGGAGAAAGTGGCTTCCGGTCTCAGCCGTCTGTGCGAGGAGGATCCGTCCCTGCACTTTGGCGTCAACAACGAGACCCATCAGCAAATTCTCAGCGGCCTGGGCGAGCAGCACCTGGATGTGGCGATGGCCCGGCTGAAGAGCAAATTCGGTGTGGAGGCAACATTGGTGCAGCCTCGCGTGGCGTACCGGGAGACCATTACTATGAAGGTCTCTGCCCAAGGGCGGCACAAGAAGCAGTCCGGCGGCCACGGCCAATTTGGTGATGTGTTTATTGAATTTGAGCCTTATGATACAGAAGAACTGGTGTTCGCCGAGCGTGTGGTAGGCGGCGCCGTGCCCAAGAATTTCTTCCCGGCAGTGGAAAAGGGCCTGCGGGAGAGTATGCAAAAGGGTGTGCTGGCCGGGTATCCTATGGTGGGCGTAAAGGCCACTCTGTTTGACGGCTCTTACCACCCGGTAGACTCTAGCGAAATGAGCTTTAAGACCGCTGCCTCCCTGGCCTATAAAGAGGGCATTCCCAAGGCGATGCCGGTGCTGCTGGAGCCGATCCTGACAGTGACCGCAACGGTGAACGATGAGGCTATGGGCGATGTGATCGGTGATATTAACAAGCGCCGCGGGCGCGTGCTGGGCATGACCCCTTCCGGGGACGGCAGCCAGGAAATCTTGGCGGAGGTGCCGGAGTCGGAGATGTCTACCTTCTCTACCGCCATGCGCCAAATGACCCAGGGCCGTGGTTCCTTTACCACCGCCTTTGCCCGCTATGATCGGTGCCCGGAGCACATTGCACAAAAAATCAAGGCGGAGGCCAGTCAGTTATAATACATATTATATATGGGCAGCCCTCGGTACGCCGGGGGCTGTTTTGTATGATTTTCGGCTCCGATGGCATACTGAAAATGGGCGGCTTGTCTATGATTTGACAAAGGGGCCGTTTGGTGCTATAAATGAGGTGTGCCCGGTTTAGGGCAATCGTTTCTATTGGAGGGATCACGATGCGCGAATTGTTTGAGAAATTTCGTTCTTATTCCATTGTCAGTATCATTGTTTCCGCGTTGTGCGGGCTAGCACTGCTGATTTTTCCGGAAGCCAGTATTCGCTATATCAGTCTGGCCTTTGGCGGCGCTTTGTTGATTATGGGCGCTGTTGGGGTGGTGCAGTATTTTCGCAAGACTGCCGGCCCGGTGGCGCTGTCTGCGGGATTGATTTCCATGGTGTGCGGCGTGATCGTCTGCGCCAAGTACCAGAGTATTCTCACATTGGTAGAATTTCTGTTTGGCGCATCTATCTTTTGCGGCGGGATCATTGGCCTGGTGATCGCCCTGCGGCGGGAAATGCGGCTGCTGCCCGGCTGGGGCGTCAATCTGGCGCTGACGATGGTGTCCGTCATTTTAGGGATCGTGTGTATGGTCAATCCTTTTCATACCGCCCTGGCGCTGGCCAGAATGCTGGGCGTGGCGCTGCTGCTGTATGCAGTGATGGAAGCCGTTGGCTATGTGCAGCTGCGCAAGGTGGGCCGCGCTGTGGAGGATGCAGTGAATCGTACGGCGCCGATCATTGACGAAAACGCTCGCGTATTGGATGATCCGGACGAAAGTGTAAAATAATCAATAAATGCATACGATTTTCTGCTTTTCTGCTTGACAAGGATTTTGTTTTATTGTATATTTATAGGCGAGAAGAGGGTGAAGCAGAAAGGACTTCATTATGAGCAAAAAAATGACTGCATTCGGCAGCAAGTTCATTCAAACCTCCAAAGCGATTTCCAAAAAGCGCCAGAAGCTGGCTGAGACCGTAGGCTTGGAGGCCGCACCCGCTGTGGCTGTAACGGGCGAAAAAAAGGCAAAAGTATCCAGATGTATGGTTGAGATCCTGCTGTGCCTGGATCAATCCAAGACCCCGCAGGCCGTGCGCGATGTGAGCTGTGATACGGAGTACTCCAAGGGTATGATTAGTCGCTGCGTAGAGAATCTGCGTCAGCAGGGCTATGTGACCGTTGAGCGTAATGTGCAGGATCGTCGCGCTGTTTGTATTGCCCTTACCGAGAAAGCAAAGCCTGTGATCGCTGATTTCCATGCCAAAGAGAAAGAAATGATCGAGACCCTGTATGCCGGCTTGAACGATGCGGATATTCAGGATCTGGATCGGATCCTGGAAATTGTGCAGGCAAACATTGCCGATATGTAATCTATTATAAACTTGAACCGTCCTGTTTCGGCAGGGCGGTTTTTTCTGTCTGTTTTGAACCGTCATTGCAGGTGGTGTACCCGGTTGATGAGCAAAAGTGGTGCACTGCCTATTTTTTTGCGCCTTTTTTCAGAAATCTATTGACATGTTCTATCCGATTGAATATAATAATATATGAACAGATGAGAATATGAAACCTCGTTCAAAACAACAAAACAAACATTTTGCATAGGAGAATGGTTATGAAAAAGACTTATAATGTGGACGTGGATTGTGCCAATTGTGCTGCCAAGATGGAAGATGCTGTGAAAAAGACCCCCGGTGTGCAGAACGCTGCCCTGAGCTTTATGACCTTAAAGTTGAAAGTGGAATTTGAAGCAGGCGCGGATGTGGATGCAGTGATGGCAGCCGCCCGAAAAAATTGCAAGCGGGTGGAGAGCGATTGCGAGATCTTTCTGTAAACCTGCATTTGGGAGGGAAAAGTATGAGCAAGAAACAAAAGAAAGTGCTGGTGCGCATTATTGTTGCGCTACTGCTGCTGGCAGGGGTAATCCTGCTGGATAAGCTGGCCCTGCTGCCGCAGTGGGCTATGATCGTTCTGTATTTGGTGCCGTATTTTGTGATCGGCTACGATATTCTTTGGAAAGCGTTTAAGGGAATCAAAAACCGCCAGGTGTTTGATGAGAATTTCTTAATGGCAGTGGCCACTGTTGGTGCCCTTTGCTTACAAGAGTTCAAAGAGGGCGTGGCCGTTATGCTGTTTTATCAGATCGGCGAGCTGTTCCAGAGCTATGCGGTGGGCAAAAGCCGCCGCAATATCAGCGAGCTGATGGACATTCGTCCCGATTATGCCAACATCGAGGTGAACGGTAAGCTGGAAAAGGTCGACCCGGATGAGGTGGAAATTGGCAGCACCATCATCGTACAGCCGGGAGAAAAGGTTCCGCTGGACGGCATTGTGCTGGAAGGCAGCTCCAACCTGAACACCAGTGCGCTGACCGGCGAGAGCCTGCCGCGCGAGGTCAAACAGGGCGACGAAATCATCAGCGGTTGCATCAATATGAGCGGTTTGCTCAAGATACAGACCACCCGCGAGTTTGGCGAATCCACCGTCTCCAAAATTCTGGATTTGGTGGAGAACGCAAGCTCCCGCAAGTCCCGCTCGGAGGACTTCATCTCCAAATTTGCCCGTGTGTATACACCGGCTGTCTGTATCAGTGCGCTGGCGCTGGCAGTGCTGCCGCCGGTATTCCGTATGCTGGTGATGGGTGCAGCTCCTATGTGGAGCCAGTGGATTTATCGTGCGCTGACCTTCCTGGTCATCAGCTGTCCATGTGCGCTGGTTATCAGTATCCCGCTGAGTTTCTTTGCAGGAATCGGCGGTGCCAGCAGGGAGGGTGTTCTGGTCAAAGGCTCCAACTATCTGGAAACCCTTTCACAGACCAAATGCGTTGTGTTTGATAAAACAGGTA
>OIWK01000059.1_pt1 | contig 93388 bp, 96 predicted proteins | sample 1587401 | NCBI WGS metagenome assembly OIWK01 (sample SAMEA3888911, study PRJEB22519) | human gut metagenome | biome: human gut; feature: human-associated habitat; material: faeces | place: Denmark | collected 2009 | reverse complement strand
AAGTCCTTCTTCTCTCAACTCTGCCTTCACTTCTTCGATGATCTCTTTGATCTTACGAACTTCTTTTACAGAAATGATCATCGGGAACATAATGGAAAGGTTCCCATATACGGATGCACGATAAAGTGCACGAAGCTGAGTCTTGAAGATCTCCGGTCTTGTCAGGCAGATACGGATTGCTCTGTATCCAAGTGCCGGGTTCTCTTCTTTTGCAAGATTGAAATAATCAACCTGCTTGTCTGCTCCGATATCAAGTGTACGAATGATGACTTTCTTTCCTGCCATGCTTTCTACAACCTGTCTGTAAGCTGCAAACTGCTGTTCTTCTGTCGGATAAGTACTGTTCTCAAGATAAAGGAACTCACTTCTAAACAGACCTACTCCGCCTGCATCATTCTTAAGTACTGCACCAAGATCAGATACGTTACCAATGTTCGCATAGACATTGATCTTCTGTCCGCTCTTTGTCACATTCTCTTTTCCTTTAAGCTGATTCAGAAGTTCTTTCTGCTCAAGGTCTTTCGCACGCTTCTCCTGCATCTTTGCAAGTGTCTCTTCATCTGGATCCACATAGAGTGTTCCTGTAAATCCATCAATGATAGCCATCTCTCCGTCATATTTCGGATTAAGAGCTTCGCCCATTCCGATTACAGCCGGAATATTCATTGTTCTTGCAAGGATCGCTGTATGAGAGTTAGAAGAACCATACATTGTAGCAAATCCAAGTACCTTCTCTTTGTCAAGCTGTACTGTCTCACTTGGTGCGAGATCATCTGCAGCAACAATACAAGGTTCTGTCATCTCACGTGTTCCGTTGCTCACTCCGCAGAGAATATCAAGCACACGCTCGGAAACGTCCTTCACATCTGCTGCACGTCCCTGCATATATGCATCATCCATAGATGCAAACATCTGTGCAAAGTTATCAGCTGTTGTTGAAACAGCATACTCTGCATTTACACTTTGTGTACGGATAATTCCTTCAATAGATTCCAGATAATCCAGATCATCAAGCATCATCTGGTGAATCTCAAAGATCATGGCGTTGGCCTCACCTACATCTTCAATGGCTTTGTCGTAGAGAACTTTCAGCTGGTCGATTGCTGTATTCTTAGCCTCTTCGAATCTCTTCCATTCTGCATCCACATCATCTACATGTGTTCTTCTGATCACCTTTTCGTTTCTCTTATAGAACATCAGCTTTCCAATGGATACTCCACCAAATACGCTTTTTCCTTCAATCGTTATCATATACACAAATCCTCCTTGAAATAAAATATTTCATAGACATTGGTTAAATTATATAATACTTCAATTCTTTTTTCAATCGACATCCTTTATTTTTCCAATCCATTCGTAAAATAATCTTTCCTCGCACTTCTATTTTTTACCAATCTTATAAATCCGATATGCTAAATGGTATTTACAAATTGTTGAAATCGATTTTACGTCATTTCACATGTTTTTGTCATTTTTCTACAAATCAAAAAAGATTACATTTGACTTTCTTTGTTAAACATGCTACAATAGACAAAGTGTCAATATGAATTTATACTGACACAATATTACAGTTTTCAGCGCATTGTAAACTGTGATGATTTAACAACTTATATTCTTTTAATGGAGGGCAACACAATGACAGGTACAGTAAAATGGTTTAATAACCAGAAGGGTTACGGATTTATCTCTGACGCTGAAGGCAATGACATTTTTGTTCATTATTCAGGACTTGTAATGGATGGATTCAAATCTCTCGAAGAGGGCCAGGCTGTTGAGTTCGAAGTAACAGAAGGCGCTAAAGGACCTCAGGCTGTTAACGTAGTGAAACTTTAATCAAGACTTTATGTACCTTTTAATTAATAAATAGACCGTATTTAATTTTTAAAAGTAATACAGAAATTCGATTAACAAAAAAGAGCTTTTTTAAGCTCTTTTTTTGTTGCACACCCCGGCAATCTACATTACGCTTACACGCGAAATGCAGTTTTGCCGGATATAATTATTTTATTAACAAAGTGGATATTTTGCAGTCAGCTCAGCAACCATTGCTTTTGCTTTCTCTACATTTTCTTCACTTTCGATTACCATTGCAATAATCTCTGCGATCTTATCCATATCATCTTCCTTCATTCCACGTGTTGTAACCGCTGGTGTTCCAAGTCTTACACCACTTGTTACAAACGGTGAACGAGGATCATTCGGAATTGTATTCTTGTTCGCTGTTACATGAGCATCATCAAGACGCTTCTCCAGCTCTTTTCCGCTTGTCTCTGTTCCCGACAGGTCTACAAGCATCAGATGGTTATCTGTATCTCCCGAAACAATCTTAACTCCGCGTGCTTTCAAACCGTTACAGAGTGCTTTCGCATTTTTAACAACCTGCTCCATATATGTTTTATACTCAGGCTCAAGTGCTTCCTTGAAGCAAACTGCCTTACCGGCGATCACATGCATCAACGGACCTCCCTGAATTCCCGGGAATACAGCTTTGTTGAAATTGAATTTTTTATTCATCTCTTCGCTGCACATGATCATTCCACCTCTTGGTCCACGGAGTGTCTTATGTGTTGTTGTTGTTGTCACATGCGCATACGGAATCGGACTTGGATGAAGTCCTGTAGCAACAAGTCCTGCGATGTGTGCGATATCTACCATCAGATATGCTCCCACCTCATCTGCGATCTCACGGAAACGCTTGAAATCAATCGTTCTTGCATAAGCACTTGCTCCTGCAACGATCAGTTTCGGTTTATGTTCCTTCGCAATACGAAGCACTTCATCATAATCGATCACGCCGTCTGCATTCACTCCGTAATGTGCTACATCAAAATATTTACCGGACATATTAACCGGTGAACCGTGTGTCAGATGTCCGCCATGATCAAGGTTCATCCCCATGATCTTATCTCCCGGCTCAAGCATGGCAAACATAACTGCCATGTTCGCCTGAGCTCCTGAATGTGGCTGCACATTAACATACTCACATCCAAACAGTTTCTTTGCTCTTTCTCTTGCAAGGTCTTCTACTACATCTACACACTGACATCCGCCATAATATCTCTTTCCCGGATATCCTTCTGCATACTTATTAGTCAGAGGGCTTCCCATAGCTGCCATGACTGCTTTGCTCACCCAGTTCTCAGAGGCGATCAGCTCGATATGGGAGTTCTGTCTCTCCATCTCTGCTTTTATTGCATCTGCTATCTCTGGGTCTGTGTTCATAATCTCATCGAAATCGTACATTATCTCTTCCTCCATTAAAGCTTTACCACGTCAAAGCGTTGTAGTCATTATAGCACAGCACTTTACATCCGTCTAGCGCATTTCCTACGAAAAATCAAACAAGGAAAGCTGATTACTCTGTGGAAGATTCCCAAATAATCCCAGTTCTGCCATCAGATCGATCACTGTCTTACTTACTTTTGTCCTCTGACGAAAATCATCCAGTGAGAGATATGGACCGTCTTTTGAAGCTTCTTCCACAGCTTCCGCCGCCTTATCTCCCATTCCTTCGATGCTGGCAAGAGACGGCATCAGTTTTCCGTCAATGATCTGAAACATCTTCGCCTTCGCCCGGTAAATATCAATCGGCATAAACTCCAGACCTCTTGCATACATTTCCTGAACGATTTTCATATCTTTCATGACATCCTGTTCTTTTTTCGTCAGGGTATCACTTCGCTTTTTATAGTCTTTCATGTAATAATTCAGTTTATCCTTGCCCTGACACATGATCGCATAAGAAAATGCGTCCGCACGGATTCCAAAATATGCTCCATAATAAGCAAGCGGATAATTGATCTTACAGTAAGCGATACGATAAGCCATCATAACATAGGCTGCCGCATGAGCCTTTGGGAACATATAGCTGATCTTCTTACAGGACCATATATACCAGTCCGGTACATCCTGGGCTTTCATTGCTTCTTCCCACTCCGGTTTCAATCCTTTTCCTTTACGCACACTCTCCATAATTGTAAAGGCCAGTGCACTTTCCACTCCTTTGTTGATCAGATAGATCATGATATCGTCACGGGTACAGATTGCCGTAGAAATGGTTGCTTTTCCGGATTTTACAAGTTCCTGTGCATTTCCGAGCCACACGTTCGTTCCATGTGACAGACCGGAAATTCGGATCAGATCTGATAACGTCTGAGGTTTTGTATCCTGCACCATCTGAATAACGAAATCCGTACCGAACTCCGGGATTCCAAGACATCCAAGCTTACAGCCGTCGATATCTTCCGGTTTGATTCCGAGAATTTCTGTACCATGGAATAGTTCGATTACTTTCTTGTCATCCAGCGGAATCTCCGTTGCAACGAAAGGATGCTCCTCATTATATTCATTTTCCATTGCATCGGAGGTAATATAGTCTTCCAATGTACGAATCATCGTAGGATCATCATGTCCGAGAATATCAAGTTTCAAAAGGTTATGGTCAATGGAATGGTAATCAAAATGTGTCGTTGTAATGCCACATTCCATATCGTTGGCCGGATGCTGCACCGGTGTAAACTCATTGATGCTGTGTCCGTGCGGAAGTACTACGATTCCTCCCGGATGCTGTCCGGTACTTCGCCGGATTCCGGTACATCCTTCTGTAATTCGTTCAATCTCACAACCACGCTTTCTCTGACCACGTTCTTCATAATAGTTTTTCACAAATCCATATGCTGTCTTATCTGCCAGCGTACCGATCGTTCCGGCTTTGAATGTATGACCCTCACCAAAGAGAACCTCTGTATATTTATGAGCCTTCGCCTGGTAATCTCCGGAGAAGTTCAGGTCGATATCCGGCTCTTTATCTCCCTTGAAACCAAGGAATGTTTCAAACGGAATATCAAACCCGGCCTTGACCAGTTTTTCTCCGCACACAGGACAATTTCTATCCGGCATGTCGTAACCACAGCCTCCGGCAAATGCCCGAACCTCTTCAGACTCAAAATCACTGTAATGACATTTTTCGCAGTAATAGTGAGGACTTAGCGGATTAACCTCCGTGATTCCGGACATTGTCGCAACAAAAGACGAACCTACTGATCCACGGGAACCAACAAGATACCCATCCGCATTGGACTTCCATACCAGTTTCTGCGCAATGATATACATAACGGCATAGCCGTTGGAAATAATAGAGTTCAGCTCTTTCTCAAGTCTGGAAGACACCTGTACCGGAAGATCTTCTCCATACATTTCATGTGCTTTACGATAACAGATATCTCGAAGCTCCTGATCGGAATCCGCGATTACCGGAGGACACTTATTTGGGTTTACCGGTGAGATTTTCTCTACCATACGTGCGATCTTCTGTGGATTTTCTATAACAACTTCTCTTGCCTTCGCAGAACCAAGATATGCGAACTCTTCCAACATTTCATCTGTTGTGCGAAGGAACAGCGGTGCCTGATTATCTGCGTCTTTGAATCCTTTTCCTGCCATGATGATCCGGCGATAAACTTCATCCTCCGGATCAAGGAAATGAACGTCACAGGTTGCTACAACCGGCTTACCGAATTTCTCTCCAAGTTCAACAATCTCCCGGTTTACGTTACGCAGATCTTCCTCTGTATTGATATTCGGCGTTTTCTCATCTTCGAGCATAAACATATCATTTCCAATTGGCTGGATTTCATAATAATCATAGAAATCTGCCAGTCTCGCAATCTGCTGTGCAGACTGTTTTTCAAGAACCGCACGGTATAATTCTCCTGCCTCACAGGCACTTCCGATGATGATTCCTTCTCTGTGTTCATTAATCAGACTTTTCGGAATTCTCGGTCTTCTTGCATAATATGTCATATGAGATGCCGTGATCAGCTGATACAGATTATATCTTCCAATATCATTCTGTGCGATCAAAATAATGTGATGTGTCGGCATCTTACGGATTGCATTAACATTACGATCCCCAAACTTGTTCATTTCTTTTAAGTTCATGATGTGCTGATCTTTGAGCATTTCAACAAATTTTACAAAAATTTCTGCTGTTGCCCCTGCATCATCAACCGCGCGATGATGATTTTCTAATGAAATTCCAAGTGCTTTTGCAACCAGATTCAATTTATATTTCGAAAGGGTCGGAAGCAGCACACGTGCAAGAGCCACTGTATCAACAGATGTGAACTCCCGTTCCAGACCAAGCACACGACAATTCTGTTCGATAAACCCAACATCAAATCCTGCATTATGCGCAACCAATGCGCCCTCACCAATAAATTCGAGAAACTGTGGCAGCACAACCTCGATTGTCGGAGCATCCAGCACCATCTCATCTGTAATACTTGTCAGGTTTGTGATTTCGAAAGGAATCGGGCGTTCCGGATTTACAAAGGTACTGAACTTGTCTACAATCTGCCCATTCTCAACCTTCACAGCTCCAATCTCAATAATTCTGTCACGGATAGAACTGAATCCTGTTGTCTCGATATCAAAAACAATATAGGTATCATCCAATGTCTGATCTTTTGCATTAACTGCAATCTCAGTTAAGTCATCGACCACATAGCCTTCCACACCATATAGAACTTTAAACGGATCATCTTTATCCAATGTCTCTATATAGTGATTTGCAACCGGGAACGCCTGGGCTACACCATGATCTGTAATTGCAATCGCCGGGTGTCCCCAGTCATGTGCTCTGCGGACGATATCTGTTACTTCAGAAACTCCATCCATATCGCTCATCTTTGTATGGCAATGAAGTTCTACACGTTTCGTTGGATTGAGATCTTGCCTTGAGACCGTAAAGTCTCCAATCTTCTTGATTCCGGTAATTGAACCAATTGTCAGCTCACCGTCGAATTTATCAATTGTCGTCACGCCTTTGATTTTAACGAAAGCACCTTTCTTCAAATCTCCGAGAATCTCCGGTAACTGATCATTTCTGGCAAACATCTTGATCGTGATTGTATCCGTAAAATCAGTCACAGCAAAGATAATGATTGTCTTCTCATTTCTGATCTCTCGTGTATCAAAATTGATAATCTTACCATGAATTGTGATCTCACCCATCTCAGAAACAACCTGTTCCAATTTGATTGGCTCATCTTCAAAATTCTTTCCGTAGATCAGGTTCGGATCGTCTCCGATCTTCACCGGACGCACATAATCCTTCTTGCGGAATTCCTTCTTTTTGAACTCTTTCTTTCCGCCCGAAACGGATGCATTTCCTGAAGAAGATCTCCCTGAAGTCTCTGCTTTCTTTTCTCCGGAAGACGAGCTTCCTGATTCGGATGACTTCTTCTTTGCCTCCACAGCAGACTTTCGCTCCTCATATTCGCCTCTCTGTTTCGCGCGCCGTTCAAAGATTGCATTAATTTCCTGCTGAATCCTCTGCTCGTCATATTCTCTGCTTCCCTGACCCTCGTTTTCTTTATATGTAACCCGGATATCAACATTCATATGAAAACGATTCCTGAATACATCGTCCAGCAGATTCATGATTTCTTCTTTTCTTCCTTCGGAAACAATCGTATCAAGAAGCTCCAGACGGACGACATTTCCCTCTTCATAGTTCACTTCTGCCTGTGAAAACATGTTTGCAGCAAGGACACTGATTTCTTTCAGTTCAAGAATCAAACTCTCCTTGTACTCTTCCATCACCGCTTCCGGTGTATAAAGCTCAGACAGCTCATACTCTTCAAGAATCTGAAGTTTTACAGAAGATGTTCCAAAGAGCTGCTCTTTGATCCGCTGCTCCATCTGCCATATTTTCTTCTTTGGGATCAGATGATGACTCTTTAAATGTACATGCAGAAAATCACGACCGGAATTAGTCGTGATTTTCTTAACTTCCACATCAGCAAAGAGGACTTTAAATTCCTCTTCTACTTTCAATGTGGGAAATACATGAAAAAATGTTTTTTCATTCTTTATTTGTTCCAATTCAATAACTCCTGTCTTAAAGTATCAAGAAGTTCTTCTTCCTTTACCTTCTTGATGATCTCACCTTTCTTGATCAAAAGTCCTTCCCCAATACCTCCTGCAATTCCGATATCGGCTTCTTTTGCCTCTCCAGGTCCGTTTACAACACATCCCATAACTGCAACTTTAATATCAAGCGGAATGTCTGCTACCATCTCTTCTACCTGGTTTGCAAGCTTGATCAGATCAATTCTTGTTCTTCCACAAGTCGGACAGGATACAACTTCAATACCTCCCTTGCGAAGTCCAAGTGTCTTAAGAATCAGTTTTGCTGTACGGATCTCTTCTACCGGATCTCCCGTCAGAGAAACACGGATTGTATTACCGATTCCCTCATGGAGAATAATTCCAAGTCCTACAGAAGATTTCACATTTCCTGAATATACAGTTCCAGACTCTGTAATTCCAACATGAAGCGGATATGGGCATTCCTTAGCGATCAGCTCATGCGCCTTCACACACATCAGAACATCAGAAGATTTAATACTGACAACAAGGTTGTCATAGCCCATAGACTCGATCAGATGAACTTTATCCAGCGCACTCTCCACGATCCCTTCTGCAGTAACACCACCATATTTCTCAAGCAGATGTTTCTCAAGAGAACCACTGTTTACGCCGACACGGATTGGAACATTGTACTCTTTCGCTTTGTCTACTACTGCCTGTACCCGTTCTTTTGCACCGATATTCCCCGGATTGATACGAATCTTATCAGCTCCATTCTCAATTGCTGCGATTGCCATCTTATAATCAAAATGAATGTCTGCAACAAGCGGAATATGAATCTGTTTTTTAATCTCTTTGATTGCTTTTGCAGCCTCCATTGTCGGAACTGTACAGCGGATGATCTCACATCCTGCTTTTTCCAGACGCAGGATCTGCTCCACTGTGGCTTCTACATCTTCTGTCCTTGTATTTGTCATAGACTGGATTGCTATCGGATGGTCTCCCCCAATCACAACATCCCCAATTCTTACTTCTTTCGTCTGATTTCTGTACATGATCTGTACCCCCTGTTTCCACTGCTCTGCAAGTTCTTTCTGTGTCATCTGCTGAGGCAGAATCACCGTTTACTTTCCACTTTTTTCAAATGTCTTCTGACTTCCATATTCTGAATCAGTCAGTGTCAGTACGTTCTGTTCCACGCTGTATTCGTAAGTTCCTTCCATCACATCTGCAATATCCTGAAGCTCCTGTTTGGAACAGTCTTTTGTTTTTTCAGCCTGTTTTGCTATCTTTTCTTCGTTCACATGAATTGCAAAACGCTTATGTTCCATATCAATTGTATAATCAACAGGAACGCTGACTGTACTCTCGTCCAAAGTCTGCACAATATCCATTGTTCCGTTATTCTTGATCGTCAGCTTCATTCCATCATCTGTGTTCTCCCAATTTCCTGTCAGAGGATTGGAAGTAAAAAGCTTCACAGCGAAAAAAACAACGATCAGAATGATCAGAACTGAAGTAACCGTCATAACTGTTCTCCAAGCTATATTTCTCTTTTCTTCATTATCTTTCAGTAACATAAGAATCACTTCCTTTGCATATTTATCTTATCCAAAAATACCGCCAATAATTCCATAGGAAATGACTGACATAATAAATGCTGCGAGACAGACACCAACAACAACTGCCGGAAAAGCTTTTCTAAAGCGGATTCCAAGCAGAGCTGCGATCAGTGATCCTGTCCACGCTCCTGTTCCAGGAAGAGGAATTCCAACAAAAAGTACAAGACCCCAGAATTCATATTTCTCTATCTTGTCACTTTTACTCATTGCCTTCTTCTCCAGCTTCTCCACCATCGGCTTCAAACGCTTCGTTCCTTTCATCCAGTCAAAGATCTTTGTAATCAGTAAAAGGATGAATGGAATTGGAACAAGATTTCCAATCACACAGATAGGTACTGCTTTTGCAAGTTCCACATTCAAAAATGCCGGTCCTGCTGCAAGCAGTCCTCCACGCAATTCCAGAATCGGAACCATTGAGATCAGGAAAAGAATAAATTCCTTACCGACCTTTCCGCCCAGTGTCACCATAAACCAGTTGATCAAAGCTTCACTCATTCAGTTATTTCTCCTTTATATATGTTCTCAAAAAATCAAAAAGCCTCTCCATCTCTTCTCTTGTACCAATTGTAATTCTCAGATACTGATCGATTCGTGGTGCATTCCAATGTCTGACAAAGATATTATTCTCTTTCAAAGCCTGGAAAAGTTCATTCGCATCAACCTCTGGATGTCTTGCGAAAATAAAATTCGCCTTTGCATCCGGGAAAACAAAACCAAGTTTCCTGAGCTCTTCTTTTGCCCATTCTCTTGTTTCAACTATTTTACGAACTCCTTCTTCAAAATATGCCTTGTCTTCAACCGCTTCCACACCACAGGCAAGAGCTGTCTGATTCATCGTGTAAGAGTTAAAAGAATATTTCACATCATTCAGGCAGCGGATCAGATCTGGATTCGAGATTGCATATCCGATTCGCATACCAGCCATACTTCTTGCCTTTGAGAAAGTCTGTGTCACAATAAGATTATCATATTTATCGATCAGTTCCATCGCAGATCTTCCCGCAAAATCAATATACGCCTCATCTACGATCACGATAGAATTCCTGTTCTGCTTTAAGATATCTTCTACAAATTCAAGATCTTCATAAATTGCTGTCGGCGCATTTGGATTCGGAAAAATAATTCCGCCGTTTTCAGCATAATAATCCTCTTTCACAATCTTAAAGTTTTCATCAAGCTTTGGACAATGATATGGAATCCGATATAATTCTGCCCAGACTTTATAAAACGAATATGTAATATCCGGGAAAAGAATTGGAAGATCTGAATTGAAAAATGTGAGGAAACACATCGAAATCACATCATCAGATCCAACTCCTACAAAGACCTGGTCTTTCCCTACACCATAATAATCTGCGAGACTTCCAACGAGTTCGTCCGCAGTTGGATCTGGATACAGGCGAAAACGGTCTGTGTCCATCTCTTTCAGAACACGTTCCACTCCCGGTGCCGGTGGATATGGATTCTCATTTGTATTCAGTTTCACAACCTTATGCTGTGGCTGCTCGCCCGGTACATATGGTTCTACACTACGTATATTTCTCAAAAGTTCTTCTCTTACAGCCATGGTACTACCTCTATCTATACTCTCTCGCAAGCTCCGCAAATTTTGGAAGTGCATTTACAATTGTTTCATATGCTACACAATACGCCATTCTGACATATCCGGGACATCCAAAAGAGCTTCCCGGAACAATCAGAATATTGTATTTCTTCGCGGTATTACAAAATTCTTTTTCATCTGCAACCGGTGATTTTACAAAGAGATAAAATGCTCCTTCCGGTTTGATGCACTCAAATCCAAGTTCTTTCAATCCATTATAAAGAGTCTCTCTGTTTCTGTCATAATATGAAATATCTGTCTTCTCATTCAGACATGCCTTCACCACTTTCTGCTGCAGTGTCGGTGCATTGACAAATCCAAGAATTCTCGTTGCAACGTTAGCTGCGGCATTCAGTTTCTCACTGTCTGCCACTTCATCCGGAATTACAAGATAACCGATACGTTCTCCCGGAAGAGAAAGTGATTTACTGAAAGAATATCCTACAACTGTATTTGCATAATACTTTGTGAGATATGGAACTTCCACTCCGTCATAAGCAAGTTCTCTGTATGGTTCATCTGAGATCAGATAAATCTCTGTTCCAAATTCTTTCTGTTTCTTCTCAAGAATCGCTGCCAGCTTCTGGATCGTCTCTTCGGAATAAACAACACCTGTCGGATTATTCGGCGTATTAACGATGACTGCCTTTGTCTTTGGCGACAGCTTTTTCTCAAACTCATCAAGCTTTGGCTGGAATGTCTCTGTATCCGGAGATATCTCCACAATCACACCGTCATAATTATCCGTATAGCTTCTGTATTCTCCAAAATAAGGAGCAAACACAACAACTTCATCACCTGGATTCAGCAGTGATTTCAAAATCACATTAAGACCTCCTGCTGCTCCGACTGTCATCGTAATATTGCGGGAAGCAAAGTTTGTTCCAAAGCGTTCATTTAAGGAATCAGCAACTGCCTGTCTCACATCTTCATAACCTGCATTGCTGTTCGTATAACCGTGAAGCACGATTGGATCCTCTTCGGAAAGGATCTCAATCATTGCTTTCTTTACCGCTTCCGGTGCCGGAACATTCGGATTTCCCAAACTGAAGTCAAATACATTCTCTGCTCCGTATTTTGCTGCAAGACGGTTGCCCTCTTCAAACATCGCACGGATTGCAGAACTGTTCGCTACCATGTTTTCCATTTTTTTTGAAATCATTGCTGTCCTCCTATTCTTGTCACAAACCCTTTCTCTTCCAAAAAAGCCGGGCGATAAGATAATTTTGCCTTACGGAGTCCTTCTTCCCCGGCATCATCTTCTCTGTTCACATAAGTGTAATCCATACATTCATGTTCAACAAACTGCTGATTAATCATAGGGTATGCTCCCTGTACATCTGCAAATGCTTTCTCAATATGAACAACAAATGTATCCTTGCACAGTTCTTCCCCTACTGTAAAAGCAACAATTTTTTCGCCATTTCTCAACACTCCGCCTTTAAAGCCGAGTTCTTTGTATAAACGGAGGGAATTCAACGAAACGCACATTTCTGCGTTCTTCTCAGGATCATCATTACATCCATTCGAATTTCTCCACTTCAGAGCCATCTGAAAGCACGCTTCTACATTCTCATCACTGAGTGATTCGTAAGACCAGTCCGGATAAAGCTGCTTAAACTTATTAATATGGTTTCGCTTTCCGTGAAGTTTCTTTCCTGCAAGTGTTGCAAGCTTCTCCGTCTCATAGATGTAATCTGCCTGATCTCTGTCATATTCAATCCGGAATTGTCCCGGATACCACTCTTCCATCTGTGAAAAATTCTCCGGTGTCACACAGTAAAGACCGAATTCACAGTCTTCATCCTCGCAGATCTTCATCAATTCTTCCAGTGCAGCTTTGACGGCTTCCGGCTTTCCTACAGGGTAAGCATAAGTATGCCCATCTCCTTCATCACGAAATACAAGTGCATTATGAAGGATTGCATATTTCACTTTATACTGTCTGGACCAGAGATATACATTCGCAAATGTTCTCTCGCAGCTTCTGCTTGGAGCCTGTGCAAAATAATAGTCAATCAGTTCTTTGTCTTCCAGTTCCGGTCGTTTGAATTCCGGTATCATCCTTGTACTACTCCTCCATCTTTGCAAGCTTCGCTGTCTGATCCGCTGCAATCAGGCTGTCGATCACTTCATCCAAATCACCATTCAGAATGCTATCCAGTTTATGAAGTGTCAGCTTGATTCTGTGATCTGTTACTCTTCCCTGTGGAAAATTATAAGTTCTGATCTTCTCAGAACGATCTCCTGTACCAATCTGACTTCTTCTCTCTGCTGCCTCAGAAGCCTGTTTCTTCTCAAGCTCCAGGTCATACAGTTTGGAACGAAGCAGTCGGAATGCCTTCTCTTTATTCTGCAGCTGTGATTTCTCTGTCTGGCTGTAGATCACGATTCCGGTCGGGTAATGAGTCAGTCGTACCGCAGAGTCCGTTGTATTGACACACTGTCCACCATTTCCTGATGCACGCATTACATCGATACGGATATCCTTCTCATCGATTACAACATCAACTTCTTCTGCCTCAGGCATTACGGCTACAGTAATTGTTGAAGTATGAATTCTTCCGCCACTTTCTGTCTCCGGCACACGCTGTACACGATGTACTCCACTTTCGTACTTCATACGGGAATATGCTCCCTGTCCTGTGATCATGAATACACACTCTTTAAATCCGCCGATTCCATTCTCATTCAGAGAGATCATCTCTGTCTTCCATCTACGGCTGTCTGCATAATGCACATACATACGATAAATTTCTGCCGCAAAAAGTGCAGCCTCATCTCCACCTGCACCGGCACGGATCTCAACGATAACGTTCTTATCATCATTCGGATCCTTCGGAAGAAGAAGAATCTTAAGTTCCTGCTCCAATTCTTCAATTCTGGCTTTAGATTCATTCAACTCTTCTTTTGCAAGCTCACGCATCTCTTCATCTGATTCTTCTTCCAGGATCATCAGACTCTCTTCTACATTCTGCTTACAGTTCTTATATTCCTGATAAGCTTCAACGATTGGTGCAAGATCACTCTGCTCTTTCATCAGCTTACGGAAACGTTCCGGATCATTTGCCACATCCGGCTCCTGAAGTTCACCCATTACTTCCTGGTAACGAATTACCAAATCCTCTAATCTGTCAAACATAGTTCTATATCCTCTTCTATTTTTTATCTTCTTTATCTTTTTAATAGTACACGCCACAGACGATGCGGTCAAGTCCTGCCAGGTCCTTTTTTACGAACACCTTGTCATATCCTGCTTTTTTCATAAGATCAGAAACTTCTTTGCCCTGGTCATATCCAATCTCGAAAGCAAGTATCCCTCCTGTTTTCAGGAATTGTTTTGCATCAGTAACAATCTTCCGGTAGAAATACAATCCGTCTTCTTTCCCATCCAATGCACTGAATGGATCGTGAAGTTTCACTTCGTCTTGAAGCTTCTCAATTTCTGCTGTTCTGATGTAAGGTGGGTTTGATAAGATCATATCATAGGTTTCACTGACATTTTCAAAAAGATCACTCAAAATCCAGTTCACTTTTCCATTCTCATCCTTTTTCGTGCTTCTCAAATGTTTTTCATTTTTCTGCGCTACCATAAGAGCCTGCTCCGAAAAGTCAACACCTGTTCCTTCTATAAATATACCCTCTTGTTCTGCATAATGCATTACGCTCAGAAGAATACATCCTGACCCGGTACACATATCCAACAGTTGCAAACAACCTTTTGATCTGAATATCTCTTGTTTCATCATCTCCAGTGCCTCTTCCACAAGCACCTCTGTATCTTGTCTTGGAATCAGCACATGTTCATTCACCAGAAATTCAAGCCCCATAAATTCCTGACTTCCTGTAATATGCTGCAATGGAATATGATTTCTTCTTTTTTCAAGATATTCTTTATATTTTTTCCATGCTTCCGGATCCATGCTCTGATCCGGATCCATATAATAGCGAGCTTTCGTAATCCCTGTCACAAATTCCAACAGATACCACGCATCCAGATCTGCCTCTGTAATTCCTGCTTTCGCAAGAATTTCTTTTCCTTCTTTATATGCATTTTTCAAACTTATTGAATCGCTGCAATCTGTTTTATACCCTGTCCTCTTGTCTGATTCTGTTCTCATTGCTTCAGGTTCTCCTCCTGCCATGTCTTCCAGTCAAACACTGCTTCCACTGCTTTGATTCCAACCTCAATCATACTGTCATCCGGTTCCTTTGTTGTCAGATTCTGAACCCAGAGTCCCGGTTTACTGAGTACATTGATTACCGGATGATCACTGTTTCCTGCCAGACGAATCAATTCATAAGAGATTCCTGCAATCAACGGAAGCAGGGCGATCCGAAGAAGTACTCTCACAATCTGGGACTTTGCCGTAATAAAAAAGCAGACAATAATGCTTACGATCATGACAAAGAAAAGAAAGCTCGTTCCACATCTCTTATGTTGTTTGGAACTCTTCCGTACATTTTCTACATTTAATTCCAATCCATGTTCGATGCAATTAATACATTTATGCTCTGCCCCGTGATACATAAATGTTCTCTTAATATCCTTTGTTCTGGAAATCAGAACAATATAGATTAGGAAAATAGCAACGCGGATCACACCTTCTAAAACAGTCATTACAAGATGTGAAGAGGTATGCTTTTCTATAATACTACTCAGATAATACGGAAGAACCATAAAAATACCAACCGCAATCAAGACAGAAACCACAACTGTCAGATTCATGATCAGTTTTTCCTTCTTCTCCTGCTTTCTTGCCTCATCTTCTGTAAGAATTTCTTCTTCCTCGTCTTCAAAAAAACTTGCAGAATAAGTCAATGTCTTCATTCCCAGCACAAGAGAATCCACAAAATTAAAAATCCCCCGAATGAAAGGAATCTTTTGCGGTGCCTTCCATGGGAGAACTCCTTTGTATTCCTGAATATCAACTTCAATCTCTCCATCTGGTTTCCGGACGGCAACGGAATATGTTTCCCGATTCTTCATCATAATGCCTTCCAGCACTGCCTGGCCGCCTATATTCGATGATTTCATATATTTCTCCTAAACACAAAGAGGACTGAGATTTCCACCTCAGCCCTCATCACTTCGTATTTCTTATTTAATACCGTATTTCTTATTGAACTTATCAACACGGCCACGAGCCTGTGTTGCTTTCTGCTGACCTGTGTAGAATGGATGACACTTGGAGCAGATTTCTACGTGGATGTTCTCCTTTGTAGATCCTGTAACAAATGTGTTTCCACAGTTGCATGTTACAGTTGCCTGATAATAATTAGGATGGATACCTTCGCGCATGATTTTCACCTCTCTATTTTTAAATTACTTATTATTTTCTCTAAACAGCTTTCTAATTGTATCACACATTTTTTAATAATGCAATACCTTTTTAGATAAATTTCTGACGGATGATCTGCTGAACAAGCTCTTCGTTTGTTTTTGTACGGGAAAACATATTCAAAAGATTGTCCACTGCCTCTTCTGATTTCATGCCGTTCATTGCTTTTCTCATAATATAAACTGCATCCTGTTCTTCCTTTGTAAGAAGAAGATCTTCTCTTCTTGTTCCTGATTTTGGAATATCAATTGCCGGGAACACTCTTTTCTCCTGAAGCTTTCTGTCAAGCATCAGTTCCATGTTACCTGTCCCCTTAAATTCTTCATAAACAACATCATCCATCTTGCTTCCTGTATCAACCAGTGCTGTTGCAAGAATCGTAAGGCTTCCACCTTCTCTCATATTTCTTGCTGCTCCGAAGAAACGCTTTGGACTGTAAAGTGCTGCCGGATCAAGACCACCGGAAAGTGTTCTTCCTGATGGTGGAACGATCAGGTTATATGCTCTTGAAAGTCTTGTGATGCTGTCAAGAAGAATCATAACGTCTTTTCCATGCTCTACCAGACGTTTTGCTCTTGAGATAACCATTTCTGATACTCGTTTGTGATGCTCCGGAAGTTCATCAAATGTAGAATGAATCACCTCTACATTCGGACCTTCAATTGCCTCACGAATATCAGTCACCTCTTCCGGACGTTCATCGATCAACAGAATCAGAAGATGCATATTCGGTTCTGTCTTCTGTACAGATAATGCAACTTCTTTTAATAATGTAGTTTTTCCTGCTTTCGGTGGAGATACAATCATACCTCTCTGTCCCTTTCCAATAGGGGAAACAAGATCAACAATACGCATTGCTGTTGTACAGCCCGGATTCTCCAGACGGATTCTCTGATTCGGGAAAATCGGAGTCAGGTCTTCAAAGTTCTTTCTCTTCATTGCCTCTGCCGGGCGCAGTCCATTGATCGTAGACACATAAAGAAGTGCACTGAACTTTTCTCCCTGCGTCTTAACTCTTGTATTTCCTGTCAGGATATCGCCTGTTTTAAGTCCGAATCTGCGAATCTGGGAAGGAGCAACATAGACATCTCCATCTCCCGGAAGATAATTGTCAGAACGAATGAATCCATATCCATCCTGAAGTACCTCAAGGATTCCGTTTGCTGTAAAACCACTGTCCAACTGTTCAATATCTGTCTCTTCTTTTTTCTCTTCTTTTACTTCTTCTCTCGCTTCTTCTGCTGCCTCTTTCTGCTCTTCCTGCTCATCCAGCTCAAGCATTGCATCGATCAGATCGCCTTTCTTTAATGTAGAAACACCTCTCATCTTTCTTGCTTTTGCAAGTTCTTTCAATGTTGCCAGCGGCAATGATTCATATTTTTCTCGTGTCATATTCTTTTCCTTTCTTTTCAGGTAAATTGTTCTGTCAATCCACTTCACATGTGCCCTTTTCACATACTGGATTATTCATTCATACTTCGGGAATACAAGTCTGATTCGACTTTAATGGAAATTTGCTTTAAATATGGTGTTATTATACAGTATATTTTTCTAAAAAGAAAGAACTTTTTGAACTTTTCTCTGTTTTCCTGTACTTGCGTGTTTCCTTTTTCAGTGGTATCATTAATTCAATCAAATCAGAGAGGTATAAAATCATGACAAACAATGAAAAAGCTTTAAAAATGCATGAAGAATGGAATGGTAAGATAGAGACAACTGCCAAAGCGCATGTCAACTCAAGAGAAGATCTTGCCATCGCTTATACTCCGGGTGTTGCTGAACCTTGTAAGGTGATCGCACAGGATCCTGAAGCCGCATATAAATACACTATGAAAGCCAATACAGTTGCTGTTGTATCTGACGGAAGCGCTGTTCTTGGTCTTGGAAACATCGGTGCACTTGCTGCTATGCCGGTTATGGAGGGAAAAGCGGTCCTGTTCAAGGAATTCGGTGGTGTCAATGCAGTTCCGATCTGTCTGGATACACAGGACACAGAAGAGATCATTAAATCTGTAGTCAACATCGCGCCGGCTTTCGGCGGAATCAACCTGGAAGATATTTCAGCTCCACGCTGTTTCGAAATCGAAACACGCCTGAAAGAACTTCTGAACATTCCGGTTTTCCATGATGACCAGCACGGAACAGCTATCGTTGTCCTCGCCGGAATCATCAATGCCCTGAAAGTAACTGGAAAGAAGAAGGAAGATTGCCGTGTTGTAGTGAATGGAGCCGGATCTGCCGGAGTTGCTATCACAAAGCTGCTTCTCACTTATGGTTTCCCTCATATTACGATGTGTGACATCAACGGAATCATTTCCAAGAACTCACCGAACCTGAACTGGATGCAGCAGCAGATGACTGAAGTTACAAATCTGGAAGAACGCACAGGAACACTTGCCGATGCATTAAAAGGTGCTGATATTTTCGTTGGTGTTTCTGCTCCGAATATTGTTTCTAAAGAGATGGTTGCTTCCATGAATAAGGATGCGATTCTGTTCGCCATGGCAAACCCTGTACCGGAGATCATGCCTGACCTTGCAAAAGAAGCAGGTGCCAAAGTTGTCGGAACAGGACGTTCTGACTTCCCGAACCAGGTAAACAATGTTGTTGCATTCCCTGGTATTTTCAAAGGTGCATTAGAAGGACGTGCCACACAGATTACAGAAGAAATGAAACTTGCCGCTGCCAATGCAATCGCAGGTCTTGTTCCGGAAGAAGAATTGAATGAAAACAACATTCTTCCGGAAGCCTTTGATCCTCGTGTAGCAGACACAGTAAGCAAAGCAATTAAGGATTTAATCTAATATGTGGGGAGAGAAGCGCTACCACTCTCTTGACTATGCATTGAAATCCCAGTTTGGAGAGAAAGTATATCGCATTGCATTAAACGGTGGTATGACTTGTCCGAACCGTGATGGTAAGATCGGATATGGTGGCTGTATTTTCTGCAGTGGTATGGGTTCTGGAGATTTTGCCGGTTCTGCCTGCAAAACAATTACAGAACAGCTTGCAGAAGGGAAAGCCATTCTTGCCAGAAAGCGTCCGGTGCATGCTTATATCGCATATTTCCAGGCCTTTACGAGTACCTATGCCCCCATAGAATATTTGCGGAAAGTTTTTACAGAAGCAATTGAGGACCCCGATGTGAAAGTACTTGCAATCGCAACCCGCCCTGACTGTTTAGATTCTGATGTTCTGGAACTTTTAGATGAATTGAATCAGATTAAGCCTGTCTGGGTTGAACTTGGTCTTCAAACCATTCATCCAGAATCCGCCAGATACATTCGCAGAGGCTATCCTTTAGAGGTATTTGATACTGCTGTGCATGAACTGAAACGCCGGAATCTGACTGTTATCGTACATGTCATTTTATTTCTGCCCGGAGAGACTCACGAAATGATGCTTGAGACAATCGAATATTTGAATCATTCAGATATTGACGGAATCAAGTTGCAGCTTCTCCACATTTTGGAAGGAACTGATCTTGCAGTTGAATATCAGAAATTTCTTTCAGATCCTGCCTATACCGGTCCTGCTTTCCATATCCCGGATGCGGACGAATACATCCGTCTGCTCACTGAATGTATCCAGCATTTGCGTCCGGGAATTGTCATTCACCGACTGACCGGTGACGGACCGAAGGATCTCTTGATCGCACCTCTGTGGACAGGCGCAAAACGAACTGTTTTAAATCAGATTCACAAATATATGAAAGATCATGACTTGTACCAGGGAAAGGAGTATTATGGCTGAAACATTTACATTATATAAACTGATCGTGTTGTACATGTTGGATAGAGTCGATTTTCCGCTTACAACTTCCCAGATATCAGAATTCATTCTGGATAAAGGGTATACAACTTATTTCCGTCTTCAGTCTGCACTTGCAGAATTAACAGATTCCGGGCTTCTGAAAATTGAGCTGACACATAATCGTACGCTTTATAATCTTACAGAAGAAGGGGCTGCTACGATCAACTATTTCAGAAATAAAATTTCTCCTGAGATTCGTCAGGAAATTGATAATTTTATCAATGAGAAAAAATATGATCTGAAAGAAGAGGTTTCTGTTAAATCAGATTACTATCTAAATACAAACCATGAATATGAAGTAAAATGCCAGATTTTAGAAAATGGCTCCCACCTCATTGATATGACACTCACTGTGCCAACTCAGACTGAGGCAGAAGCCATTGTAAATAACTGGAATCGAAAGAATCAGGAGATTTACGCTTTACTGCTCTCGCAGCTTCTGTAAACGCTCCTTGATCTGTTTCTCATAACCAAGGTCGCCGGGTTCATAGAACCTGGCGTCTTTTATTTCATCCGGAAGATACTGCTGATCCACATAATGATTTGGATAATCATGTGCGTACTTATATCCTATTCCGTGTCCTAATTTCTGTGCACCTTTATAATGTGCATCCTGAAGGTGTGTCGGAACAGTTGTTTTATTGTTCCGTACTGCATCATTCGCTGCAAATATTGCATTAACGGCAGAATTACTCTTTGGCGCAGATGCCACATAAGTCACCGCCTGTGAAAGAATGATCTGAGATTCCGGCATTCCGATCCGCTCAACTGCCTGTGCAGCCGCAACCGCAACAGTAAGTGCCATCGGATCCGCATTTCCAACATCTTCAGATGCACAGATCATAATTCTTCTCGCTATAAACTTCACATCTTCTCCTGCATACAACATCTTTGCAAGATAAAAGACCGCTGCATCTGGATCTGAGCCGCGCATGCTCTTAATAAATGCAGAGATAATATCGTAATGGTTATCTCCTTTTTTGTCATAATTCACCACTCGTTTCTGGATGCATTCTGACGCAACATCCAGAGTAATATGAATTTGTCCATCTTCGCTTCTGTCCGTTGTCAGTACACCCAGTTCAATCGCATTCAGTGCGTTTCTTGCATCTCCACCTGACACATCTGCCAAAAATTCAAGTGCATCATCTTCTATCACTGCATGAAAGCTTCCAAGACCTTTCTCAGTATCATTCACTGCACGGAGAAGCAGTTCCTTAATATCTGTCTTCTCCAATGGACGCAATTCAAAAATACTTGATCTCGAAATCAAAGCTCCATTTACCTCAAAATAAGGATTCTCCGTTGTTGCGCCAATCAGGATCAACGTTCCATCTTCCACAAATGGAAGCAGATAATCCTGCTGCCCTTTATTAAAGCGATGAATCTCATCAATAAAAAGAATCGTCTTTTTTCCATACATTCCCTGCAGATCTTTTGCTTCTTTCACTACTTCTTCCATATCTTTCTTTCCGGCAACTGTCGCATTGATCTGTTTGAACTCTGCGCTGGTTGTATGTGCGATCACCTTTGCCAGTGTTGTCTTTCCTGTTCCCGGAGGTCCGTAAAAAATCAAAGAACTCAGCTTATCTGCCTTAATTGCCCGGTAAAGCAATTTATCTTTTCCTATGATATGCTTCTGTCCCACTACTTCATCCAGTGTCACCGGACGCATCCTGGATGCAAGCGGGGATTCCTTCTCTTTATTTGTCTCTCTCATATAATCAAATAAATCCATCTTTCTCTCCTGTTTTCAATCTTATATTCACATCTTCAATCCATAATCAGATGATCCACTGTCACAAACTCATAGCCTTTTCCCTGCATCAGATCTACAATCCGTATAGCTGCCTGCACAGAAGAAGGATAACAATCATGTAATAAAATAACATCTCCCGGATTTATCTCTTCCACAACTGTTTTTACAACCGCCCCTGTATCTTCGGTCATCCAGTCCAGCGGATCCACCGTCCATCCGATATATATTCTGTTCAGATCTTGTTCGCTGTCCACCGGGAGTTCCCCGTAAGGCGCTCTTACAAACACCGGTTGTTTTCCCGTTATCTTTTCAATCACTGTATCTGTCTGTTCCAGTTCTTTCTTTGCTTCTCCCGTTTCCAGCTTTGACAGATTGCAATGTGTATAAGTATGATTTCCGATCAAATGACCTTCTTCATACATTCTTTTCACAATTTTTTCATTCTCGTCTTTTTCTACATTTTCGCCGATCAGGAAAAAGGTTGCCCGCACTTTACGTTCCTTCAATCCATCCAGTAGAATCGGGGTCGAGGATGCATTTGGCCCGTCATCAAATGTAAGCGCAACAACCGGTTTTACCTCATCTGATACATTCTGACTTCGCACTGAATCAGATGAAACGCTCATTGTTTTTCTCCCATCCATCTTTATCAGAAATGGGGACATACCAAAAAACACCAGAAGACAGAAAAACTGTACTACATAACCCCATCTTTTTCCAGACATCATGACAGCTTCCCGCCTTTGACATTCTTACTCTATTCTTATGTCCTGCACCTCGGCATCATTCCTTCTTTTTTCTATGCTTTTCTCTGTATTCCGTCGGACTTGTCTTCTTCACTTTCCGGAATGCCTTCGAAAAATAAAGATTATTCTCAAAACCAACAGAATATGCAATCGCCGAAACCGACAGCCCCGTCTCTTTCAACAGACGGCAAGCCTGCTGGATTCTGTATTCTGTCAGATATTCTTTTGGCGAACAATTCATATAGGTCTGAAAAGAGCGGAACAGATGACTTCTGCTGATTCCTACATAGTCTGCAATATCTTCCACCGTCACGGGATAAGAATAATTGGTTTCTATATAGTTTTCTGCCTTTTCTACATACAAAAGCTTTGCATCTCTTTCCTGATCTTCCCCTTCATGATAGTGCATAAAGACTGACAGAAGACTGTAAAGTGCTCCTGTCATGGCAACCGCTTCTTCATACCCATTGCCCTTTGCATTATAAATCTGTTCCAATCCATTCCGAATCTGGTCATCCGGCACATTTCCTCTTTTTAAAAAAGGACGTTCTTTCAAAAACCCTGTATTTCGAATGATCGATGCCGCATCCGTCCCCATGAATCCTGCCCAGGCATATTCCCATGGCTCCTGCTGATCGGCATAATACTTTACTTCCACGCCCGGATATAAGATAAAAGTATCTCCGGCTTCTAATTTCCATGTCTTTTCTCCAACTGTATAGTATCCTGTTCCTGACAAAATGTGATGGATACAATAATGATCCCTGACTCCGGGGCCCCACTGATATCCTGCTTCACACCTTTGATATCCCGTGTTATATACAGACAGCGAAGTCATCAGAATTTCTCCTGACTTATACGAATGTTTGTAAGTCTCTGCCATCTTCCGGCTCCTTTCCCGTATCCTGTGATCTATGATGTGAGTGCCAAAAATAAATTTTTTCCCTATGATACACGGATTGCTTCGCATTTCATGCTCTCGCAATCCTAAAACGCCTCAAATCCGCTCATTTTTCTACGAAAAATGGCTACTTTTCGGTGTTTTGCGGGTCAATAAGTCATGCTTTTTCATACAAGCATGAAACGCATGACCTTTTGACCCTTGTATCCTCATATTATTATAACACCTCGCCTTTTTAATGCAACATTATTACATACCACAGCACGTATTTTTTATAGACGTTTCCACTCGTTAACGCTATAATAAATATAAATAAATCAGATCGATACGATTACTTTAAATGGAGGTAAATAATGATGAAGAAAAAATTGTTTGATATGTTTGCAGAACTTTTTGGTGATTCCGAAGGAGCTCGTTTTTACTTTTCTCCTGGACGCGTGAATCTGATTGGTGAACACACAGATTATAACGGTGGACATGTATTTCCATGTGCACTGACACTTGGTACTTACGGTGCCGCACGCAAAAGAGAGGATAACAAGATCCATTTTTATTCCATGAATCTGGACTCCTTTGATGTTGTAGAAGCATCTCTCGATGATCTGACAAATAAAAAAGAATACAACTGGGCAAACTATCCGCTTGGTGTAGTCTGGGCATTCAAAGAAAAAGGACATACAATCACAAGTGGTTTTGATATGGTAATCTGGGGAAATATCCCGAACGGTTCTGGACTTTCCTCTTCTGCTTCCCTTGAAGTTCTCACTGGTGTGATCCTGACAGACCTGTTCGAGATCAAAGATCTTTCCATGACAGATCTTGCACTGATCGGCCAGTATTCTGAGAATAACTTCAACGGATGCAACTGTGGTATCATGGATCAGTTTGCTGTTGCCATGGGTAAAAAAGACCACGCAATTTTCCTTGACACAAGTGATTTAAGCTACGAATATGCACCTTGCGTTCTTGATGGTGCCAAGATTGTAATCACAAACAGTAAAGTAAAGCATAGTCTTGTTGATTCTGCTTATAACGACAGAAGAAACGAATGTGCTGCTGCACTGAAAGCACTTCAGAGCGAACTTGACATTCAGGCACTTGGCGATCTTACTCCTGAAGAATTCGAGGCACACAAATTCTTGATCAAAGATGAGATCCAGTTACAGCGTGCAAAACATGCTGTATACGAAAACCAGCGTACAATCGATGCTGTTACAGCGCTGAAAGCCGGAGACATTGAAAGCTTCGGAAAATTAATGAATCAGTCTCACATTTCACTGCGTGATGATTATGATGTATCCTGTGAAGAGATTGATATCCTTGTAGACCTTGCATGGAAGATTCCTGGTGTTCTTGGTTCCCGTATCACAGGCGGCGGATTTGGCGGTTGCACAGTCAGCATCGTAAAAGATGAATCCATAGATACATTTATCGAAACAATCGGAAAAACATATCTTGAAAAAGTAGGACATGAAGCCGAGTTCTACACAGTAGATATCGGAGACGGTGCTTCTCGTCTCGACTAATACTCGTCTCTACTGAGATCAGATATGAAATAACGTATATTTTGTTATAGGAATGCCATTGGCATTCCTTAATTTAAGGAGGTCCTTGACATATGCTTTATGATGCGATCAAAAAATTAGTACAGTACGGAATCAATACCGGAATCACTCCGGAATCCGAAAGAATTTATACAACGAATCTTCTTCTGGATCTGTTCCACGAAGATAACTATGAAGATGTTGACTGTGATCTGAACAATCTTGTTCTGGAAGACATTCTTGCAGAACTTTTAGATATCGCCGCAGAACGCGGAATCATTGAAAACAGCATCGGCTACCGTGATTTATTTGACACAAAACTGATGAATACCCTGATGCCACGCCCATCACAGATCCAGCAGACTTTCTGGGAAAAATATAAAGTTTCTCCGGAGACAGCTACTGATTATTATTACAAATTAAGCCAGGACAGTGATTATATCCGCAGATACCGTATTGCTAAGGATCGCAAATGGACGGTTGACACAAAATACGGCACTCTTGACATTACAATCAATCTTTCCAAACCAGAGAAAGATCCAAAAGCAATTGCAGCAGCAGGAAAAGCAAAATCCTCTTCCTATCCAAAATGTCAGCTCTGTATAGAAAACGAAGGATATGCAGGACGCCTTGATCATCCGGCTCGTGAGAACCACAGAATCATCCCGATCACAATTCAGGATAACCCTTGGGGATTCCAGTACTCCCCTTATGTATACTATAACGAGCACTGCATCGTATTCAACGGACAGCATGTTCCAATGAAGATCGACCGCAATGCTTTCGAAAAGCTTTTTGATTTCATCAAACTTTTCCCACACTACTTCCTGGGATCCAATGCAGACCTTCCGATCGTTGGCGGTTCTATCTTAAGCCACGATCATTTCCAGGGTGGAAATTATACTTTCGCAATGGCTAAAGCTCCGATCATTGAACACTTCACTGTGAAAGGTTACGAAGATGTAACTGCCGGTATCGTAAAATGGCCTCTGTCTGTTATCCGTCTTCAGAGCAAAGAAGTAAAACCTCTGATTGATCTGGCTGAACACATTTTAAATGCATGGAGATCTTATACAGATGAAGATGCTTTCATCTTCGCTGAGACAGACGGTACACCGCACAACACGATCACACCGATTGCAAGAAAGCGTGGAGATCTCTACGAACTCGACCTGACATTGAGAAATAATATCACCACAGAAGAACATCCGCTTGGTGTCTACCATCCACATGCTAAACTGCACCATATTAAGAAAGAAAACATCGGTCTTATCGAAGTAATGGGACTTGCTGTTCTCCCTGCAAGATTAAAAGGAGAGATGGAACTTCTGAAAGATTACATCTTGACAGGAAAAGATATCCGCAGCAATGAACAGATTGCAAAACACGCTGACTGGGTAGATAAATTCCTTCCGAATTACACATCCATCACAGAGGAGAATGTTGAAGAGATCCTTCAGCAGGAAGTCGGAAAAGTATTCTGCGAAGTACTCGAAGATGCCGGAGTTTATAAGTGTAATGAAAAAGGACTGGAGGCATTCCATCGTTTTGTAGGGGTGTTGTAATTTGTTGAACTTGGATTCGGTCAACAATTGAAACAAAAACTTTTAATAGTAAAGGTCGTGAGGGGGCCACTGTATTGCATCGGACACCGGCCCGCTTTACCTCATCCCTTTGACAATCTGTAACGAAAAAGCCAGAGCACTCACCGTGTGTGATTCGTGTCTGGCTTTTTCTAACAGATTCTGCAAAGTGTATTCGGAACGCTCCTGCCTTAAATGTGTCCTCAACAATACAATGGCTCCCTCACTCGGTTTTTCAAATGAGTAGTACCTGTTCCAAGTGGAACGAATCCAGAAAACAAAATACAAACTTAGTACGTGCGTAAAAAGGGGACGATTATCTTAGTCGATAAAACATCCGTTTACGTTTATCTACAGATTCTGTGATTTGTTTTCTGGATTTGTCTGATTGGAATTAAATATCCCGTTTGGAATATGTAAGCAAGGACAGTCCTTCTGTTGCCACGAGCACATGTAAGGCAGGAGCGTTCCGAATACACTTTGTTCAGTATGTTAATAAGAGCCAGAACAAGCACCACACACGGTAACTGTTCTGGCTCTTATGTTACATACTTTCAAAGGGATGAGGTAAAGCGGGCCGGTGCTCGTGATAATAGCAGGGCTGGCCTTGCGTTCCCTTTTCCCACAAAACTGATTGTTTCAACTCTCAAAATCCAAGTTCAACAAACACACACCCATTAGTACAGCTTCGCACTAATCAGTTTTGGTCTGAATCCAGCCTTATCAAGTGCATCCAGAATCTTCTTCTTATGATCTGTTCCGAATGCTTCCATTGTGATACGAAGCTCTACTGCTGCGTTTCTGTTTGTGCTTACAAACTGGTTATGCTCCAGCTTAATGATGTTACCCTGTACGTCTGCGACTGTCTGCGCCACACGTGCGAGTTCACCCGGCTTATCCGGAAGGAGTACGGATACGGAGAAGATACGGTCTCTCTGGATCAATCCGTGCTGGACGATCGAGGACATTGTGATAACATCCATATTTCCACCACTTAATACACAGACTACTTTCTTTCCTTTGATGTCCATCTGCTTTAATGCAGCTACGGAAAGAAGTCCTGAATTTTCTACGATCATCTTATGGTTTTCTACCATGTCAAGGAATGCACCGATCAGCTCATCATCATCTACGAGAAGAATATCATCTACATTCTCTTTCACATAAGGAACAACTTTATCTCCAACTTCTTTTACAGCTGTTCCGTCTGCGATTGTATTTGCAGATGGAAGTTCTACAGGCTCTCCTGCTTTCAGGGCTGCTGTCATACTGGCCGCTTCTGACGGCTCTACACCGATTATTTTGATCTTTGGATTCAGCATCTTGGCAAGTGTGGAAATACCTGTGATCAGTCCGCCTCCACCGATTGGTGCAAGGATATAATCTACAGTCGGGAGTTCCTGAACGATCTCCATTGCGATTGTTCCCTGACCTGTAGCAACATCAAGGTCATTAAACGGATGAACGAATGTATATCCGTTCTCTTCTGCAAGTTTACATGCATATGCGTAAGCATCATCATAAACATCACCATGAAGTACTACGTCTGCTCCAAAGCTTTTTGTACGGTTTACTTTGATCAACGGTGTAACTGTAGGCATAACGATCGTAGCTTTGCATCCAAACTGTTTTGCTGCAAATGCAACGCCCTGTGCATGATTTCCTGCTGATGCTGTGATCAGTCCACGGCTTCTTTCTTCGTCTGTCAGTGTGCTGATCTTGTAATATGCACCACGAATCTTATAAGCTCCTGTGTGCTGCATATTTTCCGGTTTTAAATAAACCTTTGCTCCTGTCTGTGCACTTAAGTATTCACTGTAAATAAGTTTTGTAGGATTTGTTACCTTTTTTACCAGTTCGCTAGCTTCTTCAAATTTCTCTAATGTCATCATGGTCTTTCTTCCTCTCTGTAAAACAACGCGTTTACGAACTCCTCTGAGTCAAATTTCTGCAAGTCATCAATTGTTTCTCCTACACCGATATATTTTACCGGGATACCAAGTTCAGACTGGATTGCTACTGCAATTCCTCCTTTGGCTGTTCCATCCATCTTTGTCAGAACAATTCCTGTTATATCCGTTACTTCATTGAATTCCTTTGCCTGGGCAAGTGCATTCTGTCCTGTCGTTGCATCCAGCACAACCAGCGTCTCACGGAACGCATCCGGATACTCTCTGTCAATCACACGATTGATCTTCTTAAGCTCTTCCATCAGGTTCTTCTTATTGTGAAGTCTTCCGGCTGTATCGCACAGAAGTACATCTGCCCTTCTCGCTTTCGCAGCAGCAACCGCATCATATACAACTGATGCCGGATCTGCACCTTCCTGACCGCCGATCATCTCAACACCGGCACGGTTGGACCATTCTTTTAACTGCTCTCCTGCTGCCGCACGGAATGTATCTGCCGCCGCAAGGATCACTTTCTTATTCTGTGCTTTCAGCTTTCCTGCAAGTTTACCGATCGTTGTTGTTTTACCAACACCATTTACTCCGATCACGAAAACCACACTCTGACGATTCTCAAACTCATATGCTGTCTCTCCGACATCCATCTGTTCACGAATACTGTCGATCACAAGCTGTCTACATTCAATCGGTTCCTTGATATGTTGCTCTTTTACTTTAACCTTTAAATCTTCAATAATGTCCATTGTTGCTCTGACACCAAGATCTCCCATGATCAGAGTTTCTTCCAGTTCTTCATAAAAGTCATCATCAATCTTTGAAAATCCATGGAAAATACTGTCCATGCCGGACACAATATTATCTCTTGTCTTTGTCAGACCGGATACAAGTCGTTTAAAAAATCCCTTTTTTTCTTCTCCCATTTTCAGCCTCCTGTTCTCTTAATACCCTGTTTACAATAAAAACAGGTTTATTTTTCCAGATCATCTTCCAACAGATCCACTGAAACAAGTGTGGATACCCCTTTTTCCTGCATGGTAATTCCATACAACCGGTCTGCTGCTGCCATTGTACCACGTCTGTGGGTAATGACAATGAACTGTGTATATTTTGTCAACTTATGTAAATATTTCGCATAACGATCTACATTGTTGTCATCCAGTGCCGCTTCAATCTCATCGAGGAGACAGAACGGAGATGGCTTCAGATTCTGGATTGCAAATAGTAATGCAATTGCAGTCAGCGCCTTCTCTCCACCTGAAAGCTGCATCATATTCTGCAGTTTCTTTCCTGGTGGCTGTGCGATGATGCGTATTCCTGCCTCAAGAATATCCACATCCTCCTGTAATTCCAATGATCCCTTTCCGCCTCCAAAAAGCTGACGGAATACATCATTGAACTCTGTCGCAATTCTTGCAAACTGTTCTGTAAACTGCTTGCGCATCGCCACATCTAATTCTTCAATAATCTGTTCAAGAGATGCTTCTGCCTCTACAAGATCATCATGCTGACCTTTTAAGAATGTATAACGCTCGGATACATTTTTGTAATCCTCAATTGCATTGACATTGACCGAACCAAGCTTTCGGATCTCATTCTTAAGTTCCTGAATCTTTTTCTTCATCAATGCCAGATCTGTCAGTGTCTCATTACGAAGTTCTTTCGCATGATTGTAAGTGAGTTCATACTCTTCCCACATATAATTCATCTGCTTCTCTGACGCTTCCTCATAGCCTTCTTTCTGGCTGTTCAGACGGAAACATTCTTTATCAAGATCTGACACATGCTTTGCAAGTTCTTCTCTCTGTCGTAAGAAATCTCTGTGCTTCTGATTCAGTTCTTCGCGTTTTTTACTCTGTACTTTAATCTCTTCACCAATCTCTATAAACAGTTCTTTTGAATCTTCAATCGTTTTCCTGAGTCCTTCGATTTCATTTTCTTTTTGCAGAATTTCCTCAGATACATCTCCACGATTTTCGGCAAGTTCTTCCTGCTCTTTTTCATATCTGGTGATTTCCTCATCTATACGGGAAATATTTTCTACAATAAAGGTTTTCTGCTGATCCAGGCCTGCCAGTGAGAGATGGACTTCCTCAGACTGTTTCATCTGGACAGCCTCATTCTCTCTTTCTTTCTCCAACTGCATCTGCAAAGCTTCAATCTGTTCATTCAGTTCTTTTTCCAACTTCTCTGATGTCTCAAGTTCCATCTGGATAGAATCTTCATTCTCATTGATTTCATCCAACTCCTGAAGCAATGCTTTCTGTTCTTTCAGAAATCCTTCGTAACGCTGTTTTGATTCTAACTGTTCTCTCTGTACCTGCGCAACATTCATTCGTGCAGTATTCTCCAGCACCGATTCTTCTCTTAAATGTTCCTGTACTTCATCGATTACACTATAGCATACTGCACGACGGTTCTTCGCCTCTGTAACTTCTTTTTCCAGCACATCCATGTCAGACTTGAGCATAGCAACCGTCTTTTCAAATTCTTCGATTTCGCGGCGTCTGCTCAGCAGATTACTTGAATTCTTAAATGCACCACCTGTCATAGATCCACCCGGATTAATCAGGTCACCTTCCAGAGTGACCAGACGCAGAGACTGACGGTATTTTCTCGCAATTGCGATTCCGTGATCAATATGGTCTACTACAATCGTGCGTCCAAGCAGCTGATCTGCCAGTCCGTCAAATCTTGATTCCACATGGATCAATGTATTCGCAAGTCCGATCACTCCCGCTTCTTTGAGTGCTTCCGGATTTCTGATTCCTCCGCCGCCATGCATACTTGTCAGCGGAAGAAATGTTGCCCTTCCGAATTTATTACGCTTAAGGAAATCAATCATACGCTTGGCTGTATCTTCATTATCTGTAACGATATTCTGAATACTTCCTCCAAGTGCTGTCTCAATAGCGATCTCATATTCCTTATCGACCTTAATGATATCCGCTACAACACCGATCAGACCTTTCTCACGTTCTTTATTCGACATTACCTTTCGGATACTGTTACCATATCCGTCATAGCGCTCTGTAATATTCTTTAATGACTCCAGACGGGAAGACTCTCTGTGATAAGCGGTCTGTCCGATCCGTAACTTTTCCTGCTTCTCTTTCAGCTCATTCTGAAGCTTGCCAAGTTCCTGTTCGTTCAGGGAAATCTTATCCTTATAGGTTTGAATGCGCTCACGGATCTGACCAAGTTCTTCTTCATACTTCTTAAGTCTGTTGTTCTGTCCTTCTGCTACCGTCGAAATCTCAAGAATATTTCTGGCAACGACAGCCTTCCGTGTCTGAATCTGTTCTTTCGTCGTATCAAAATGCTGAATCTTAGCTTTTGTTGAAGCACGATTTCCAAGCAGATCCATGATCTCCCGCTTCTTCTGCTCAATTTCAGTACTGTGTTCTGCAATCTTTGACTGAATCTCAATTAAACTCTGCTGTGCTTCTGTATCCTGTCCACTGGCTGATTCTAACTGTTCTGAAATTCTTTTCTTCTCTTCTTCAAGCTCTCTTTTCTGCTGCTGCCTTGTATCTATCTCACTGACGATCGTACTCAGGCGATGATCATAATGCTCATCATTCATACGGGCTGTATTAATCTGCTCTTTCAGGACATTGATCTGGCCTTCCAGCTGTTGCTTTAAAAGATTCGTCTCATTCATCTGGTTCTTCGCAGTCTCAATTGCAAGATCAATCTGATCTACTTCTTCCTCGATTGCCTCGTATTCTGCTTTCATCTTCTCATAACGGGCATTTGATTCCTGCATCTCCTGAGAAGCAATCTCATATTTCCCGCCAACTTCACGAATACGCTCCTGCAGCCGCTCTTCCTCCAGCAAAAACATATTAATGTCATATGTTTTTAATTCTTCTTTCATTTTCAGATAGATTCTGGCTGTCTCTGACTGTCTTTCCAAGGGACCGATCTGTTTTTCAAGCTCTGCAAGAATATCATTCACACGGGTAAGATTCTGCCGTTCATCCTCCAGCTTTTTCAAAGAAAGGGACTTTCTTCTCTTATATTTTACAATTCCGGCGGCCTCATCAAAAAGTTCTCTTCTCTCTTCCGGCTTACCACTTAAGATCTTATCAATCTGTCCCTGACCGATAATCGAATAGCCTTCTTTACCGATACCTGTATCATAGAACATCTCATTGATATCTTTCAGTCTGCAGGCTGAACCATTGATCAGATACTCACTCTCTCCGGATCTGTACAATTTACGTGTAACAGTGACTTCTTCGTACTCTACCGGAAGTTTATGATCTGAATTATCCAGTGTGATTGCAACCGAAGCATAACTAAGTGGCTTCCGGTTCTCGGTTCCCGAGAAAATCACATCCTGCATGGTGCCTCCACGCAGCTGCTTCACTCTCTGCTCTCCAAGAACCCAGCGGACGGCATCAGCGACATTACTCTTACCACTTCCATTCGGTCCTACAATACCTGTAATTCCGTTATGAAATTCAAATTTAATCTTATTGGCAAAAGATTTGAATCCCTGCACTTCTATACTCTTTAAATACATAAAGTCCTCTTTACTTTTTCTTTCTGAGATTCAGAATTGCTTCATAAGCTGCCTGCTGCTCTGCTGACTTCTTCGAGCTTCCTTTTCCACGTCCCCAGGCTTTTCCCCCGATTCTTGCTTCCACTTCGAAAATCTTATTATGATCCGGTCCCTGTTCATCAATCAGTTCATAACTTACATTCCCCGTCATATTCGCCTGCACGATCTCCTGTAAGATCGTTTTACTATCATAAAAGAGTTTTTTATCCTCTAAATCTGTCAAAATAAAATGATGGATAAACTCTTTTGCATTAGTAAAACCACCGTCGAGATAGATAGCACCGATCAATGCTTCCATCGCATCAGATGTGATAGAATCTCTTTTTCTTCCACCGGTCGCCTCTTCTCCTTTTCCAAGAAGCAAGTAATCTCCAAGTCCGATATCTCTTGCACACATTGCCAGAGACGGTTCACATACCATACTTGCACGTGTCTTTGTCAGTTCTCCCTCAGATACCTTTGGAAATTCATTAAATAAATAAGCACTTGATACCAATTCCAATACTGCATCTCCAAGAAACTCCAGGCGTTCATTACACTCATATTTCTTCAAATGTTTCTCATTTGTATAAGAACTATGCATCAATGCACGTTCAATCAGGCTTTTGTCTTTAAACACATATCCAATCTTTTGTTCCAGTTCTTTTACTCTGTCCATTTAAATGGCCTCCTTCGTGTTAATAAACGAAAAAGCCCAAACGGGCTTTTTCATCTCACTATCTGATTATTCATTAGCCTTCTTTTTCTGGATCTGATCAACAGCATCCTGCACTGTTGTGATCTTCTCTGCCTCTTCGTTATCGATCTCGATGTCAAAATCTTCTTCAATTCCCATAATGATCTGGAAAATATCCAGAGAGTCAGCTCCAAGATCATCTACGAATGTAGTATCCGGTGTGATTGTCTCCGGTGAAACATTAAGTACGTCCGCAATAATTGCCTGCAGTTTTTCAAATTCTGTCATTGTAAAACTCCTCCTGTCTTATTCGACTTCTTTCTTTTCTTCCAGGGTCTCCTGTTGAATTGCCTCTTTTATCTTCTCATTGATCTTCTGCTCCTTAAATGCAACACACTGAATGATTGAGTTGCATACCTCCTTTGACTTTGAACTTCCATGTGTCTTTACTACAAGTCCGTTCAGGCCAAGAAGCGGTGCGCCGCCATACTCACTTGTATCAAAATCTTTCAGTACGCCCTTTAAAGCAGGTTTCACAAGCAGTGCCCCTATCTTACTACGCAAAGAAGAAAGCATTCCTTTCTTCACTTTCTTAAGCAGTGCTCCTGCAACACCCTCATAAAGCTTCAGAATAATATTACCTGCAAATGCTTCACAGACAATAACATCTGCTGCTCCGTAAGGAATATCTCGTGCCTCAACACTTCCAATGAAATTGATGTCAGGACATTCTTTTAACAGTGGGAATGTCTCTTTCACCAGCGCATTTCCCTTCTCTTCTTCAGCACCGATATTCACGATACCAACTGTCGGATTCTTCTTTCCCATAACGCTTTCCATATAAATGGATCCCATCTTTGCAAACTGTACCAGGTGAGATGGGCGTGCGTCTACATTAGCTCCACAATCGATCAAAAGTGAAACACCTTTTAATGTAGGAATCAGTGGTGCAAGCGGTGGTCTTTCAACACCTTTGATCCTGCCTACAAGAACCTGTCCTCCAACAAGAACAGCTCCTGAACTTCCTGCAGATACAAAAGCATCTGCTTCCCCTTTCTTCACCATCTTCATCGCAACAACAATGGATGAATCTTTCTTACCACGGATTGCTTTCACTGGAGGTTCTGCCGTCTCAATAACCTCTGTAGCATTCACAATCTCAATCTGCTCCTCAGGATACGTATAAGCGGAGAGTTCCTTGCGAATCACATCTTCCTTACCTGTCAGCAGTACCTTGATATCTTTTCTCTTCCGCACTGCCTCTACGGCACCTTTTACAATCTCTCTTGGTGCATTGTCTCCACCCATGGCATCAAGAGCAACCCTTGTAATCTCTGACATATCATTTCCTCCTTGCGCTACTGAAATTATTCTACTGGATATCAGTATAAAAATCAATAAAAAAAGGCGTAAAACACAAAGTTTTTACGCCCTCAAGTGTTCTGTTCGCAGTACACTCAATATCTTATTGATCATTAGTCAACTGAAACGATCTCGCGCTTGTTGTAAGATCCACACGCCTTACATACACGGTGTGGCATCATAAGCTCGCCGCACTTGCTGCATTTCACCAGATTCGGTGCGCTCATCTTCCAGTTAGCTCTTCTTTTATCTCTTCTTGCTTTTGAAGATTTATTCTTTGGACAGATTGACATAGGTTACACCTCCTTAAAATTCTTAAATAAGTCACGGACAACTGACATTCTCGGATCAAGCCCTGTATCTTCACAGTTACAAGACCCCGTATTTAAATTCTGACCGCATACATTGCATAATCCCTTGCAGTCTTCCCTGCAAAGTACTTTCGTCGGCCAGCTCGACAAAATCTCATGAAAGAGCAGTTTGTCCACGTCAAGATGATATCCGTCAATAAAGTTTGATTCATCCAGCTCCTCTGTCAGTTCTGCGTCGGAGAGGCCTACGTCCACATGTTTCACACAATTCAGTTCAAACTCCCGTTTCACATCCTCCAGACAACGGTCACATCGAATCATGACACTCAATCTGGTCTCAGCTGTGATGAGCAGTTCTTTTCCCCTTATATGCTCTACTTTAACATGAACCGGCTCCTTGCTGATAATGGGGTAGGTTCCGGATTGTAACCGGATCTCTTCCATCTCCAGCCGCACAGTTTCTTCAACCGTCTTATGCTGGTCTGACAAAACGTCTGATAGGTTAATCAACATAATGTATTTCTCCTATTCATACCTAAACTATTATATCATGGAAAAAATGTTTGTCAACAGATATTTATAATTTCTATCAAAAATATTATGAAGAGCAAAATGTATTGGATACATTTTTGTTTCTTCTATGCGCAAAAGCAGGACTGAACTGCTCTCTTGGCACCTCAGTCCTGCGCTCATATACGATATAATCTTTACAGATCACTATCGTATACACTTTCTCAAATTAAAATTTCTTCAATTATTTTACAAGCGCTAATGTCTCACGGGCGATTGCAAGCTCTTCGTTTGTAGGAATAACGAATACTTTAACCTTTGATCCTTCTTTTGTAAGCTCAGCTTCTTTTCCTCTGAGTCCTTTATTCACTTCTGAATCGAAGTCTACTCCAAGGTATCCAAGGTATTTACATACTTCTTCTCTTACATAATCATCGTTCTCACCAATACCAGCTGTAAATACGATGTCATCTACACCATTCATAGCTGCAGCGTAAGATCCGATGTATTTTGCTACTCTGTATGAGAATACATCCATAGCGATCTTAGCTTTCTTATCTCCGGCATTCATAGCGTCTGTCAGGTCACGGAAGTCACTTGAAAGTCCGCCTGAAAGTCCAAATACACCAGACTTTTTGTTCAGTACTTCCATAACACCTTCAATGTCAAGGTTTTCTTTCTTAGCAATGAACTCCATGATTGCAGGATCGATATCACCTGAACGTGTTCCCATTACAAGTCCTTCAAGTGGAGTAAGTCCCATAGAAGTATCTACACATTTTCCGTTAAGAACAGCACTTACACTGGATCCATTTCCGAGGTGGCATACAATTGTCTTTACTTCATCGTAAGATTTTCCCATTACTTCTGCTGCTCTCTTAGATACGAAGCTGTGGCTTGTTCCGTGGAAACCGTAACGTCTTACTTTGTATTTCTCATAGTACTCATATGGAAGTCCATACATATAAGCCTTCTCCGGCATTGTCTGATGGAAAGCTGTATCAAATACTGCAACCATAGGTGTTCCTGGCATCAGTTTCTCACATGCTGCAACACCGATCAAGTTTGCCGGGTTATGAAGCGGTGCAAGATCATTACACTCTTCTACTGCTTTCTTTACTTCGTCTGTGATTACTACAGATGAAGCAAACTTCTCTCCACCATGTACGAGACGGTGTCCAACTGCTCCGATCTCATCAAGGCTCTTAACAACTCCTGTCTTCTCATTTGTCAAAGCATCAATTACAAACTGAATTGCTTCTGTATGAGTTGGCATAGCCAGATCAGATTTCTCTTTCTCTCCGCCAGCCGGCTGATATGTCAGACGTCCGTCGATTCCAATTCTCTCACAAAGTCCTTTTGCAAGTACCTTCTCTGTCTCAGCGTTGATCAGCTGGAATTTCAGAGATGAGCTTCCGCAGTTGATTACTAATACGTTCATTTTCTTTTTTCCTCCTGAAAAAACCTTATTATTATTATCCGAGGGCAGCTCACACTACCCTCTTTGTTTCTTTTGATTACCCGTAACTATTTTAAAAAATCTGTAAACAATTACAATTATTCAGCCTGTGCCTGTACAGCTGTGATAGCTACAACGCCTACGATATCTTCAGCGCTGCATCCACGGGAAAGGTCGTTAACCGGAGCGGCGATTCCCTGTGTCAGAGGACCGTAAGCTTCTGCTTTAGCAAGTCTCTGAACAAGTTTGTATCCAATATTACCAGCATCAAGGTCTGGGAATACAAGTACGTTAGCATGTCCTGCAACCTTGCTTCCCGGTGCTTTAGATTCTCCGACGGATGGAACGATAGCTGCATCAAGCTGAAGTTCTCCGTCAAGAGCAAGCTCTGGTGCGAGTTCCTGAGCGATCTTTGTTGCCTCAACAACTTTATCTACATCTGCATGCTTAGCACTTCCCTTTGTTGAGTGAGAAAGCATAGCAACAACTGGCTCTTTCTCAACAAGCAGTTTGAAAGAATCTGCGGATGAAATAGCGATGTTCGCAAGTTTCTCCGGATCTGGATTCTGCTCAAGTCCTGCATCAGCAAAGATAAATGTTCCATTTGCTCCCATGTCGCAGTTTGGTACTACCATAAGGAAGAATGCGGATACGAGCTTTGTTCCCGGTTTTGTCTTCAGGATCTGAAGGCATGGACGAAGTGTATCTGCTGTAGAGTGGCATGCTCCGGATACCATTCCGTCTGCATCACCCATCTTAACCATCATTACACCATAGTATAAGTAGTTGCTAAGAAGCAGTTCTTTTGCCTGCTCAGGAGTCATTCCCTTTTTCTGTCTTAACTCAACAAGCTTTGCAATATATCCTTCTGTTCTTGCATCTGTTGCAGGATCTACGATTGTTGCACCGGAGATGTCGTATGTACCTTTGTTCTTCTCAATCTCCTCTTTGCTTCCTACAAGCACCAGATCAGCGAGTCCTTCTTTCAGTACTGTCTCTGCTGCTTTGTAAGTTCTTTCGTCCTCTGTCTCCGGAAGAACGATTGTCTTTTTGCAAGCTTTCGCTCTTGCTTTGATTTCATCAATAAATCCCATGATTTAATGCCACCTTTCTTTTTATCTCACTTAGTCCTATTATAACTCAATCGTTTTTTGTATACAAGTCATTTTATGTGCATTTTCAAATACAATCCGAACTTTGTAATAGGATATTTGTAAGATTGTTACAATTTTATCAAACATTGTCTTTTTCTAAGAACATTACGAGCCAGAACAGTCACCTCTCACGACAACTGTTCTGGCTCTTATTAAAATTTACACCTTCAAAACCCCTTGCTTATATTCATTCTGAAACGCCGTCTTAAACTTATCCGTCACCACTGAGGTATACAGATTTGAAGCAAGCATATCATGTCTGAGCATTTTCTGACCAAGTTCCGGAAGATCGTCAATTTCAGACATTTTCGTCAAAACCGGAAGACTGCTTTCCTTCGACATAGCTGTCAAAAGCTTTGCATTGTCTTTTCGAAAACCAAGCAGACGTGCATACATATGATAGCCATTGTCAATATATTCTTCCACATTTGCCTTTTTCGTTCCAAGCATAATATGAAGCAATGCCCGGTTAACTCGGGTCTGCGTAAGTTCTCGTGTTTTTAACAAATCACAGAACTGTTTATAATTAAAAAAGTTGTTTAACTGATTCGCAATTCTGGATGCAATCTCCGGAGAGACATCCACATATCGAACCAGACTTTCTGGCTGTTTATTTAACAGTTTATATTTCAAAATCAGAGAAAAATCATTCTGTGAAATCGGATACTGTACTTTATGATAATCCTTCAAAAGTTCCAGACAACATTTTGGAACCTGGTTTTCCAACTCTGACAGTATTCCCGAAAACGAAAGTTCATCGTAATTTCCTTCTACTGGTTCTGTATTGAAAGATGAACTTGAATAAGCAAGCAGTGAACGAATTGCCGTAGCGGAACTGTAATCACTGTCCAGTTCTTCATCATGATACTGTGCACCACGCCTTGCAATCGTATAAGGTTCCATCCTGCTTCCAAGTTTTTTGATTGCTTTCAAATATTCAATCCCCAAAATATTGTTCGGATTTCTTAAAATCTCTGCAAACCGAGGATCTTCTGTATAAGAAAGAATTGCTTCCTGTCTGGCGCGTGGAAAAGACATCCCTTGTTTCAGATAATCTTTCAACAGAATCTGGTAGGCTTCAGGTTCTTCAAGAAGTAGTTCTGCAAGCTGTTCCAAGATTGGGAGATCATCACATTCACTGCCAAAACAGATAGAATCAACAATTCCAAGAGACTCTAAAAGAGATACGGATCCAAGTGCAAAAAGCTCCGCAGATCCCGTCGCATAACAGACCGGAAGTTCAAAGACAGCTCCAGCACCACACATCAGTGCCATCTCTGCACGTATCCTTTTAGGCATGATTGCAGGTGTTCCCCGCTGCACATAGTCACCACTCATAACAACAACAGCTGCATCTGCACCGGTTACACGCAAAGATTCTTTAATATGATAAAGATGTCCATTGTGAAATGGATTATATTCTGTAATAAGACCAACGATTTTCATAATATTCTCCTAAAAAAGCAGAGTACTGCTCACACCACGTGTGAACAGTACCACCTCTCACCAATACAGATTATGTAACTGTTCAGAACCAATTTCCAAAATGCTACGCATTTCGTCACAGTTACCAGTTTACAATCTCTTCATGCAAGTAATCGCCAGTGCCCCCGGACCAATATGGCAGGCCACACTCAATGACAATGGTCCTTCCATAATCTCATATCCCGGAAATCTTTCTTCGATCTCTGCTTTCCACTCCTGTGCTTCTTCTTTACTGCATGTGTAAGCCATACCAAGAGCCATCTGATCCTTAACATCGGCAAAACGTCCCTTCAGATCTTTCTCGATTGCATTGAGCATTGTCTTCTTCGCCGTTTTCCAGCCTCTTGCTTTCGAAAATGCATCCAGCTTTTCTCCCTGGATCTGAAGAACAGGCTTTAAGTTAAGCACAGTTCCGATTGCCGCCGCTGCCGGTGTGATTCTTCCACCTTTTTTCAGGTATTTTAAAGTATCCACCGTAATATAAATGCTTGCCTGAAGTTTTTCTTTCTCCAGTATTTCTTTGATCTCTGCTGCACTCTTTCCTTCTTCACGCAGATTCATTGCATCCAGAACAGACTGCTCCTGTGTAACTGAAATTCTCTGATTATCAACCACCTGGACGCGTCCGTCATATTCAGCTGCAAGAGTAATTGCTGTTGCACATGTGCTGCTCAAGCTACTGGACATCGGAATACATACAAGCTCATCATATTCTTCCAGAACTTTATTCCAGAGATCCATGACCTCTCCCGGGGATGGCTGTGATGTTGAGATATCGGAATCTGCTCCGAGCTTTTCATAAAATTCACTCTGGGAAAGTGTGATATCCTCCAGATAAAGTTCTCCATCAATAAAAAATGGCATCGGAAGAACAAAAATCCCAAGCTCTTTTCCCTGTTCCTGTGTTATACCGCTATTACTATCCGTTACAATTGCAACTTTACTCATCAAATTTCTCCCTCGTTAATTCTTAAAACTATGAATCGGCGCCGGGATACGTCCCTGTCTGTTGATAAACGCATCACATCCAAATTCATTCACCGGCATAATCGGTGCATAACCTAACAGTCCACCAAATTCTGCCACATCTCCAACGTCTTTACCGATGACCGGAATCAGACGCACTGCTGTCGTCTTCTGGTTGACCATACCAATTGCCATCTCATCTGCAATGATTCCAGAGATTGTCGCTGCTGATGTCTTTCCAGGGATTGCGATCATGTCAAGTCCTACAGAGCATACGCATGTCATTGCCTCTAACTTCTCAAGTGTAAGAGATCCTGCATTTACTGCATCAATCATTCCCTGATCTTCACTGACCGGAATAAATGCACCGCTGAGTCCGCCTACATAAGAAGATGCCATAACGCCGCCCTTCTTCACCTGGTCATTGAGCATTGCAAGTGCTGCTGTTGTTCCAGGTGCACCAACGCGCTCCAGTCCGATTTCCTCCAGGATCTCTGCAATACTATCTCCAACTGCCGGAGTCGGAGCAAGAGAAAGATCAATGATTCCAAATGGAATTCCAAGACGTGCAGAAGCCTCTCCTGCAACAAGCTGTCCTACTCGTGTAATCTTAAACGCTGTTTTCTTAATTGTTTCACAGAGTTCTTCAAAACCTTTTCCACGTGCTTTTTCAATCGCTTTCTTTACAACTCCCGGTCCACTGACACCTACATTAATAATCGTATCTGCCTCAGTCACACCGAGGAATGCACCTGCCATAAACGGGTTATCATCCGGTGCATTGCAAAGAATAACAAGCTTTGCACAACCAAGAGAATCTCTGTCTTTCGTTGCCTCTGCCGCTTCTTTCACAATCTGTCCACACAGACGGACTGCATCCATATTGATACCTGTCTTTGTTGATCCCACATTGACGGAACTACAGATTCTCTCTGTCTCGGCCAGTGCCTGCGGGATTGAACGGATCAGATTCTCTTCACTTGGTGTCATTCCTTTCGACACAAGCGCGGAGTATCCGCCAATGAAGTTTACACCTACTTTTTCCGCTGCGCGGTCAAGTGTACGTGCGATTGTCACATAATCTTCCGGAGTCTTACACGCTGCTGCTCCAACAAGCGATACAGGTGTAATTGAAATTCTCTTATTTACGATCGGAATTCCGAATTCTTTCTCAATGTCTTTTCCTGTAGATACAAGATCTTTTGCAACTGTTGTAATCTTCTCATAAATCTTACGGTTCAGTTCATCCAGATCAGAATCCACACAGTCCAACAGACTGATTCCAAGAGTGATCGTGCGGACATCAAGGTTCTCGCTCTCGATCATCTTATTGGTTTCTGATACTTCATACATATTAATCATAGTCTTATCCTCACCTTATCTCCGACTTCTTACAGACGGTGCATTTTCTCAAAAATCTCTTCTCTCTGGCAATGAATTGTTACACCGATCTCTTTGCCAAGTACATCCATCTCATCACAAACTTCTTTGAAATCTTTCTTCAGATTCGCAACATCCACGATCATCATCATGTTGAAGTATCCCTGAACAATTGTCTGTGAAATATCAAGAATATTGATTTCATTTTCTGCAAGATATGTACATACTTTTGCAATAATTCCTACTGTGTCTTTTCCAAGTACTGTGACAATACATTTCTTCATTCTTTCTGTACCTCCGCTTTGATTCACTCAATTTTATACATTAATAATATCCGAAACCGATTCCCGGCTTGCAACGAACATATTCAGGTCTTCCCCTTTATATTCATTATCTGCAAGCGTAACTTCCAACTTCACTGTCTCATAAGCAAGTCTTGCGTAATTGTTCTCCTTGCTCAGATGACCAAGCATGATGTGTTTCAGATTATCATGTAGTATATCACAAAGAAGCTGTCCTGACAATTCATTTGATAAATGACCGCGATCGCCAAGAATTCTCTGCTTCAAATAATATGGATATCCTCCAACTTCCAGCATATGGATATCATGGTTTGCTTCCAGAAGGATCGCATCCAGATTTTTCAGATTCTTCACTGTATAATCATCATATTTTCCAAGATCTGTTGCAACTGCTACGGACTTCCCACCTTGTTCAATACGATATCCGGACGGTTCATTTGCATCATGGGAAATAGCAAATGGGTGTACGTCCAGTTCACCAAGCCGAAATGGATGATCTGTCTTAATCGGATGTAAAAGTCCTTCCGGCATCTTTCCAAGACTGGAAGACTCTTTGATTCCTGCAATCGTTCCCGGAGTCGCATAAATTGGTATCTCGTACTTTCTGCTGAACACACCAAGTCCCTTAATATGATCCGAATGTTCATGTGTGATCAGAATTCCATCGAGTTCGTCCCCTTTAATCTCCAACTTATTCAGACCTTCTTCAATTCGTTTCTTACTAATCCCCGTATCAATCAGAAGATGGGAATTATCACTTCCTACATAGATACAGTTTCCACTGCTGCCGCTTGCAATACTGCACATTCTCATTTGTTCAATCTATCTCCTATTTGTCTCTTTGTTGCTTCAAAGTCTCCACTATTATCAATTACAACTGTGCATGCCTTTCGAAATACTTCTTCTACCGGTTGTGAAGCAATCATCCTGGTGATCTTTTCATCCGTATAATGTCTGGAACTTTTCAGTCGTTCTCTCCGAACCGCTTCATCTGTGTAAATATACCATAATTCATCACACAGTTCCTTCCCAACTTCCGGAAGAAGTGCTGCTTCTACAATATAATAAGAACAACACTCTTCTTTTTTCTTCAAGATATCTTTCCGAACCCATTCCAGCACTTCCGGATGTACAATATCATTCAATCTTTGTAATTTCTTCTCATCTGCAAATACGCAGCTTCCAAGTTTCATGCGATCCAATTCACCATCTGCTCCGACAATCTGTTCACCAAATTCCTGTACGATTCTCGTGAATGCCCGCGTCCCTTTCTTCTGGATCTGCTTTGCAACTTCATCCATCTGGCAGACTACCGCACCGTATTCCTGTTCAAGAAATTTTAAAATTTCACTTTTTCCGGAGCCAACTCCACCCGTGATTCCAATTACTTTCATCTTATTTTGCCTCATACCAGTTCTTCCCTGTATGCATATCTACACTAAGCGGAACTAACAATTCTGCTGCGTGTTCCATCTTATCCTGAAGGATCTGCTGTACTTCTTCTAATTCTGTTTCATCTGCTTCGATCAAAAGTTCATCATGCACCTGAAGGATCATCCGTGATTTCAGATTTCTCTTCTTCAGTTCTTCATTTACATGAATCATTGCTATTTTAATAATATCTGCAGCAGTTCCCTGGATCGGTGCATTCATTGCCACACGCTCTCCAAAACTTCTCTGCATAAAATTGCTGGATTTTAATTCCGGCATCGGTCTTCTTCTTCCATATAAAGTCTCTGCATATCCTTTTTCTTTCGCATCGCTCACACATTTATCAAGAAATGTCTTAATTCCCGGGTAGGATTCAAAATAATGCTCGATATACTGTGCCGCCTCTTTTCTCGAAATACTCAGATCCTGGCTCAGTCCAAAAGAACTGATTCCATACACAATGCCGAAATTAACTGCTTTTGCATTTCTTCTCTGCAGATCTGTCACTTCATCAAATGGTACATGGAATACCTGGGAAGCTGTCATTCGGTGAATATCTCTCGCTTCACGATATGCCTGGATCAGCTGTTCATCACCGGAACAATGCGCCAGAATACGAAGCTCGATCTGAGAATAATCCGCATCCACAAAGACACAGCCTTCTTTTGGTACAAATACTTTACGGATCAGACGTCCAAGCTCCATACGAACCGGTATATTCTGCAGATTCGGTTCTGTACTGCTGATACGTCCGGTTGCCGTGATCGTCTGATTGAATTTACTGTGGATTCTTCCATCCATCCCTATATAATTTGCAAGTCCGTCTGCATATGTTGACTTCAGTTTTGCAAGCTGACGATACTCCAGAATCTTTGCTACGATAGGATATTCCGGTGCAAGTTTATCTAACACATCCGCTGCTGTAGAATACCCGGTCTTTGTCTTCTTTGCATGAGGCATTTCCAGTTTTTCAAAAAGAATCACGCCAAGTTGTTTTGGAGAATTGATATTAAACTCTTCCCCTGCCATTTCATAAATCTCTTTTTCCAGCTCAACGATTCTTGCTCCAAGCTCTTCTCCGTAACGCTTCAGCTCTTCACCTTCAACCTTAACACCGGCCTGTTCCATATCATACAATGTAAATACTAATGGCATTTCAATTTCATTAAACAAACAGAACATTCCATTCTCTTCCAGTTTCTTCTCAAGAACCGGGACACAGGCATAAGCTGTATATGCCTCATAACATGATTTTGTACCCTCATCAAGTTTTTCATCAATTAAAAGATTCAAATGTTCTCTTGCCACATCTTCTGCATTGTAATCATTTTTCAGAGGATTCAGAAGATATGCTGCTACGATTGCATCAAACCCGTTCTCACTTGTAAGCTCCGGCAGCCATTCCAGATATTCTTTCAATCCACACATTGAAAAACGTTTCACACTTTTTGCAAGGTGAGACAACTTTCCTGTCAGATATTCAAAATCGGCATCCATATCACAAGGAATCGTAACAATCTTTTCTGCTTCATAGCAAAGAGAAACCCTTCCGTATCCTGAAGCATGTGCAAACAATGGGAGGACATTTCCAGCATCTTTGGAAAATGCCACACCAACGGTCTCTGCTTTCTCCGCCTCTTTAAAGACTTTCTCAATTTCTTCTTTTCCTGTTACCTCACGAAAATATTTTTCCACATCATTCACTGACGCTTCTACATCAAATCTTCCAAGCAGATTTTTAAACTCCAGTCTTTGGAATAATTCATGAGCTTCTTTTGTATAAGGATTCTCATGTCTGGCATTTTCAAGTTCAAAGGTAATATCTGCGTCCAGTTTAATCGTCGCAAGTGTCTTACTAAGCTGTGCCTGCTCCCAGAATTCTTTCAGATTCTTGCTTGCTCTTGGCGGTTTCAGCTCATCAACATGCTCGTATGCATTTTCAATCGTCTGGTACTGCTGAATGATCTTTGTCGCTGTCTTTTCGCCAACTCCCGGAACACCAGGAATATTATCAGCAGTATCACCCATCAAAGCCTTTACATCAATAAATTCCTTCGGTGTTACTCCATAGCGTTCCTGCACATCTGCCGCATAATAATCTTCTACTTCCGTCTTCCCCTGCTTCGTCTTTGGGATGCGGATCTTAATATGCTCTGTCGCAAGCTGAAGCGTATCACGGTCTCCGGAAATGATGGAAACATCCATTCCTTTCTCCTCACAACGATGAGACAAGGTTCCCAAAAGATCATCCGCCTCAAGTCCGGCCTTTTCAATCACTTCTATATGCATCGCACGCAGAACGTCCTTGATCACAGGCACCTGTTGACGCAGTTCCTCTGCCATCGGCTTTCTCGTGCCCTTATAATCTGCAAACATCTCATGGCGAAATGTCGGCGCATGCACATCAAATGTAACCGTCAGATATTCCGGCTTCTCTTCATCTAATATCTTAAACATAATATTCAGGAATCCATAAACTGCGTTCGTATGCAGTCCTTCCGAATTCGTCAGATCCGGAACTCCATAAAACGCCCGGTTCAATATACTGTGTCCATCGATCAGTACAATTTTATCTCTCATCAGATTCTCTCCTATTATCTCTTGCTTTTTGTTGCATTTAATTTTAACCATTATTAAAGTATACACTAATTAACTTCTTTTTTAAAGGTTCATTTTATGGTATCATTATTTAGGGCTTTTGACTCCAATATCTTGTAAACAATATTTTCAAAAATACTATCAGGAGAATTATTATGGATGGAATTATATTTGATGTAGATGGAACACTTTGGGATTCTGTTGAAGTTGTAGCCGAATCTTGGAATCTTGCAATAAAAGAGAACTCTGATCTTGAGCCAAACTTAAACCGTGAAATTCTTCAGGGACTGTTTGGAAAGACAATGGACGAAATTGCTGCCGGAGTTTTTCCCGATCTCGACCCGGACTCTCGAAGAAAACTGATGGATATCTGTTTTGATTATGAAAACCGCTATCTTGAAACACATCCAGGTGTTTACTACGAAGGCGTTATGGACACACTCAAGGAGCTGGCTCTAGAATATCCTCTTTTTATTGTAAGCAATTGCCAGTGCGGATATATTGAAGTTATGATGAAAGGCGCAGGCATGGAACCATATATCAAAGATTTCCTTTGTTTTGGCCAGACGCAGACTTCCAAAGACCAGACGATTCTGAAATTAATGGAGAAAAATAACCTGACATCCCCTGTCTATGTCGGAGATACCCAGGGCGATGCTGATTCCTGCAAAAAAGCCGGTGTCCCTTTTATCTTTGCTGAATATGGACTTGGAGATGTTAAGGAAGATTATCCGACGATACATTCGTTTTCAGAATTAAAAAACATTTTAAGAGAACTTGATTAACATCTCTGTTTATTTAAAACAAACTGACAAACCACACGAAACATTTTCTATCCATTAAGAATTTCATTCTGTTTCTGTTGTGATCTGTCAGTTTTTTATTGCTCACGACTTTTTTCATACTCCCGGATCTTACGCATCAATCCACGATAAATCTTATCCTGAAGCAGTTCCCGATGTTCATACGATACCGGATATTCATTCATAAAATCGGGATGTTCTTTTATATAGCAATCCCTTTCTTCTTTCGTCGCATTCAACAGATATTTTTCATAATAATCCATATCATCTATGTTTTCTTTATTCATCACTTTCTCCCATTCCCCTTAGTTCTTATGCTGTCTCACTTCTTGCACATTTCTTCGTGTTTTTATCAATTATAGTCGTAGTACGACTATAATTCAATAGTCGTGTCAGGACTTTTATATAATAATCCAAAAATACAAAAGATATCAGATTATTGTTCACTGGATACTGTGAATGATAGCTTGCTTCCGGTTAAGTTCGCACACCGGCTTTAAGGTACAAGGATGGGATTATGAAATTCGAAAACATACGAAATTTGCGAGAAGATAATGATAAAACGCAGAAAGAAGTTGCTGCATACCTCAACATCAAACAGACTACATATTCTAAATATGAACTTGGAAAAATCAACGTTCCTATTGATGTCTTCATCAAACTTGCTGATTATTATACAGTCTCAATTGATTATCTCGTTGGTCGTGGAAAAAAGTAAAATTACAAAGAACAAAGAATGTGCATTGCACATTCTTGCGCCTGCGGCGTTGCTAAGCGCCAGTGGCGCTTGTTTAGCAAGGACCGAAGTGGAAACGTAGACCGCTTGCGACATCTACATTGTACGCCGCAGTGCGCATCCTTAGCGGAGCGTTTTTTATATATTAGGAAAGCACTTTCCTAATATATAAAAAATCTCTGGATATCTTGCAAACATTGAATTTGTAAGATATTCAGAGATTAAGTTCGATGCCGCTGGCCGGCTACTCAATGCATATAAATAGGTACAAACTAATGTGAAATAACGTATTTTAAGACGTTTTCAACTCTGAAACCGTATATCAAAGTACAATATTCTGCCCCTTTTTTGCCCCTCATGATACAATATTCAATCCCCCAGGGACAAACGCTCTGGGGGATCCTTTTGAAACCACAACTATTGATTCGGCCAGTTATGCTTTTTCCTAAGTAAGTTAAGTATAGTGCGATATGGTGATTATTCATTCTGCTGCATATATCCATTCTTTCCGAACATGTACTTCTTACCGCCAATTACTAATGTTTCATCACAAGCCATTTCTCCATTATCTTTGAAGTAATACCATGCTTCTGGCAGTTTTAACCATTTATTTTTGTACATCGCTCCAAGCGGCATATCTTTTGTGGCTATTGTATTGTACCAGTAGTATTTTCCCGATTTGCCGTCCTTGTACCATCCGGTCACCATCTCACCAGTCTGCTTCTTTTTGTCTTCTCCAGCAGACCAGCAACGGTAATCATGTCCGGCATACCCGAACAGTTCACCAGTTAGCATTGCACCCTCTGCATGTTTTCCGACACGTTTTGAATAGAAGTAGAAATATCTACCGCCAATCATCTGCCACCCTGTCAGCATTGCGCCGATAGGCAATTTCCCACCTGTCTGATTGAAATAGTACCAGTCTTCTCCGATTTTCTTCCAACCGGTAGTCATGCCACCTGTTTCACCCAAAAAATAGAAATGCTTCTGGTACAGAATCCAGTCATTCATCACGCAATAACCACGCTCATTAAACCAGTAAAATACTCCTGCAATCTTCTTCCAACTGGATTTAGGATAGCTTCCGTCATACTCTTTCCACCAATAGCCAGTTTCGTCTTTCACCCATTTGCCTGTTCCATTCTGCGATATAATTCCAAAGCAAGCTAACAGGTTGATTGCGATTTCATCAATATTGCTATTGAATTTCTCACGGTCAGAATCATTATCAATAAATCCGCACTCAAGCAATCTATAGTTAATTCCACGCTTCGCCGCCCTGTTAATGTTAGAAAGGTCATCGCGATACTTGATATTCTCAGATCGCCCTGGTAAGATTCCGCTGATATATGTTGCTACTGCTCTATCATACTGGTCAGTTACAAGTCCGCTTCTGACAATGATATGTCCTCCGCGTGCCTGACCTCCACCTGCATCCATATGGAGTTCCATCACACAGCATCCGTCCGGAAAGTTATATGTGCTGACATACCCGTGACGATACCAGTTCTTGCTTGTATCGCCAATAATTACATTATCGCCGCCGTAATACTTCATTCTTTCAGCAAGTGCTCTGACTCGTTCTGCTTCGGTGTATCCTCCTCCTTCAGCTCCTGGATCTCCCTCTCCGTGTCCAGCAATTAAAAATAATTTCATATTATTCTCCTTTGTCTTCTATGCATCTCTTGCACCGGTACAATTCTACTTTTTCTTATATGCGTTTCTGTTCCACATCTCTGTCACTCTCTCCCAGCCACCAGTACTCACCAAATAGACGATGAATGCAGCAATAAATGATGCGAAAATGTAATACCACTCAATTACTATCTGATAATAGGTGCACAAGACGATTACCGCTGCCGGTGTCAGGATCAGTGATGTGATCAGTGCCACAACATTCGTCTGCACTTTTTTCAGTGCCGGCATCTCCTTGATTGCCTGCACGATCACGCTGACCAAGAAGGCCAGCACTCCGATTCCTGCCAAAATGTAACTCATGTACTGCATTAATGTTTCAATGTTCATGTTCAATTCCCTCCAAATCTTCAATTCTATGGTTTGCTACCTTGATCTGTTCTTTTTGAATAGAAAGTTCCCTCTCTATACTATATGTACGTTCAACCACATGATTGTGTTTGTCTACTCTTTTGGTCAGCTCATCTAGCTTGTATTCCATAAGAGCTCTTGTCTTTTCCTGCTGGCCGTGGTTGTTCAGCAGACAGATTATCAACGTTACTGCTGCTGTGATGCAGGATGATATAATAGTTTCCATTTTTTGTTCTCGCTTTCATCTCTTGATCTGTATCAGACACATAACTACGATTCTCTTGTTCTGCCTGTGCTGCTCATCATCAATTCTTTTGGCGAACTCTGCATGCTCTTCTCTGCCTACATATTCCATCACCATTCTCCTTAAATACTTATAGTTCTGATTTTGTTTTAGCTTCCAATCGCAATCCAATTGTATGTCGCGTTATTCATGAATTTATATTCTTTTGTTGATTCTGTCCAAGAGAATGTACCCCCAGACACGCTAAAACCAGATCTGTCTGTGATTCCACAAGGTTTTGAGTACACGCTGTAATCACCACAGAATGTCACCTTTGCTTTTCCATCTGCGGAATACACAGCAGTTACAACACCTACTGATGTGATTTTATCGGCATAGATTATCAGCTTATCAATCTTAGACAAGCCAGTATCGATAGTAGGAGATGATGTTGTTCCAGTTTTTACCTGTCCGCCGCCAGAATCTCCACCAGATACTTCCATTGTTCCGGTAGCAACACCATCCTTGGATGTGAACCTCTTACCTTTTCGCACATCTTCTGGCGTTGCGTCACCGAAGAATCTACCTAGTGAGCCATTGCCATAGAGCCGAAACAAACCTCCATTTTTTAGGTACGCTGATGCGTTGCTAAGAGAAACATTGTTAAAAATCATAGTAAGGTCTTCGCTATCTTTACCTATAGTAATTCTTCCCATACCAACTGTAGGCTTGCTTGCATCAAGCGTTGCCATACTTCCAGTGACTTTTTCGCCACCAACATAAGCTGTCTTACCCGATACAATGTCCTCTGATAATGCTGTAGCATCTGATGTGTCGATTCCACTTGACTGTGTCATAGTTCCAACAATTCGCTGTCCACTACTATCATGAGCTGTAGCACCAGCCAGCAAATTTTCTGGTGCTACAGTGTCTTCTGCAAGATTAATCAGCGCACCAACTATTTTTGCACCAGTTTTATCATGAGCCACAGCGCCCTCTAAAAGATGTTCTTCTGTTACTGTGTCCTCCGTCAAATCAAGTAATACCTTACCTGCATATTCTACTTTATTTACTGCCATATATCACACCACCTAACCAATCGTTACTGTAGTTCCACCGGCACTGTTTTCAGATTCCACATAAGGAATCTTCTCAACAACCACCTGTGAGAGACAATTATAACCTTCGTCTGGAAGAATTGTCTGCTGTGCGCTACTTGGAGTTATTGTCTTGGATTGTGGTTTCATTCCTTCACTACCAGACATCTGCCCATCGACACCGAGAATGTTGATACCTTTACGGATATTGGTAGGAATCAGCTTTTCTTTCTCTGTTTCCGAAATTCCGACTGTTCCGCTACCATCGTGATATCCCTGAGCAATTACATAGCTGTCATCTTTGTTCGAGATTACGCCTTTTACTGCTCCATTATTCAGCATCGTTCCAACTAGCTTCTGCCCTCTTGCATAAGCGGTCTTACCTTTTAAGACCTCTGCAACTGCTACGGTTGCGTCATTGGAGTCCACATCAAACGTGCACACTCCTGTGACAACTTCTCCATCTTTTCCATGCGCTGTAGCACCTTTGAGAAGTTTGTCTTCCGTTACTGTATCGCCTGTTAAATCAATTAATGTTTTTCCACCATATACTACTTTACTTACTCCCATGTTTATACCTCATTTCCTATATATACTGTTGATCCGCCTGACTCATTGCTTACATCGAAATACGGAATCTCTTTCACTATTACATCCTCTGTTAGGAATTTCTGTCGTGTCTCAAGTTTCTGCTCTGTTACTTTTGGGACAACCTTGTATGTACCCTCATAATAATCTACTTCTTTACGTTCCGTGGCTTGCTGGAAGTGTTGAAATTTTGCCTGAAAGCCATTCTTGCTTTGACTGAATCCAACTTCAATCTTTCTCTTCTGCTCACTGAATTTTAGTTCAAGTCTCATCAGATTACACCATCCTTCAAAATCCTACCAACATGCACCGCTATAATGTCTGATGCAAGTGCTTCTCCTTCTTTTGTCCGCACCCGTACCTGTATTTCAGCATATGAATTACAACATGATTCCAATTTCAGAGTGTCTTCCTGCGACAGATTTACTTTCAGTAACTTTCCTGAATGGATACATTCTGCAAAATTCTTTTCAAAAACTGCTTTCTGGTTCTGGGATATCGTTACATACGCTTCTGCAATCAGTTTTGTATCAAATGGTAGTTCAAATTCTAGAACAGGTGTTGTTCCTCGTATCATTTAATCCCCTCATTTCTTCGTGTATTTAACAGTCACGATTCCGGCGTAGCTGCTCCAGTTAGTCCCCGTCGATACAACAATATTGGCTCCATTCCCCGTTATTCTTACACCTATAGAATTGGCAACAGCTTTTGGATCCACATATGGGATAGGATAACTTGCACCGCCACTGAAGCAAAAACTGTTTGCGGGGTCGATCCACACATAGTCAAGATTGCTTAACCCAGTACTTACTGTCTTAGTGGTGTTATTCGGCAGTGCTCCAACATCAACCATCTTTGCATAGATTGGCTTGCTGTTCAGATATTCCCCCGTTAGCTGTCCGGATACCGATAATCCAAGGATATAGGTATCTGCCTTTTTTTGCAGATATTTATACAATTGATTGATAGGCGGCAGAATCTCAAACAGCTGCTCCACTGCTACAATATTCAATCCTTCAATTTTTACCCGATAAAGTTTCATTTCATGCAACAGATCTCCTTTTCGAATATCACCTGTAGTTACCTCCGGATCTGTTGCTTTTGACGCTGGAGTCCCTTTTTTCACTCCGTATTCAACTGTTTCAATTTCTGTCTTCTCATCTTTTCTATATCTACGAACGATAATATCATTTCTATTCATCCCTTGAGTTCCATTCGCAATCGTTACATCCGAATAATCGTTTGCATCAATCGCATCTCTTCTTCCTTGGATTGAATATACTGCATCAAAAATTCTGACGCTATTATTAGTCAACACTTGGGCTTTCGCGCACTGCCCAACTTCTAATACATAATCCCCAGCTCCAACAATTCCTTGATTTGCTGATCCAACCTGTTTTTCTGTAATATGGGGTCCGCCAGCATATCCATCAATAAGGCTTGTGTCAATAAAATCGGCCATCCTAATCTTCTCCTTTCAACTTATACTCCATTGTTACGCGCCCTTTCCCGGTAACTGTTAGATCTTTTCGTACAACCGGAGATGCCATGCTGATTCCTGTGATTCTCTCACGTCCACCAACAATATCTCCAAGCTCAAGCTCCGTATCGCCAACCGATATCTTTAACTGTTTATAATCCATAATATCGGACATTCTTTTTTTCCCAGCTTCCTCCAGCTCCGCAAGAGTGTCCGCATTTGTATTTTCGTAATACTCCTCAATGAGGTCCATTCCCGTGTAATATTGAGTCTTTCGAATGCTCCCATCTGGCCAGGCATATAGATCCATCTGTATTCGAGCTGTTAATTCGCCAGATCCCAAACATATTAGATGATTTACTCCATTTTTATAGTCTAAGATATCAAGCTTTACGCTTCCGTCTTCGCTCAATTCAATATTCTCTGAATGATCCTTTACCGGGACAACATTAAGAAGTACATATCCTTTATCATTCGCAGCTCCTTGTATATATTTAATTGCTACGCGCGCATTAACCTCCTCCAATGCTCCGTCAAAGGCATCCAACAGCATAGACTGTAGCGGAACCTGATAGTTATTCAGCTGAATTCCACTATCTTCTCCTGACACAGAAAATACTTCTGATAGCCCCAGCCTCTTTATGTAGGAATTCAAGACACTATTTGCTTCACCGTTCAAATATACATAATCATTTTTCGCCGGATTGATTGCTCTTTGATTCAACAGTCCCCGCCAAGTTGGACCGGTAAGCTTCACAAGATTGTCCACAGTCACTGGATGGGGACTTCTAATCAGTCCTCCATACTCAGTACCGGGGCAAAAAAATCGGCAGTTTTTTCCATGAATCGTTGAATCATATAAAGAGCTTTGAATCTTTATTTCAAAATTATTTTCAGATCCAACAGTAATGTTGACACCGCAATGATTCAGAAACCCCTGTTCCTGGCCGTTGATATCTGTTATCGTAAAGTCCATCTCGGGGTCCCCCTTTCGTTGAATAGGATAATGTCAAAACCAAACGCTCCACTCCAAGATACAATGCTTATTCCTGGAGGAATCTTCTCCCATATAGAGCTTTCGTTGTTCTTGCTGTTAAAGAGATTTTCCTCTGAACCATCATTTTTTATCTTTACAACTCGTCTATCCTTCGCGTAACGAGTGCTTGAATCGATAATTGCATATTCTCCTTCGTACAAGGTAGTACGCAATTCGTAGATATGTCCTGCAACTCGGATTAGTGGATTAATACAGGGGCCATAGATGATCATCTTGAATCCGCTCGCCGTATAATTGCTGTTTCGAATCTGTTTGAGATTTATAGCTTTTGAATATTCGTATGGATACTCATATGGATACTCAAGCCACCCAGATGTGACAGCCACTCCTTTACCTTGTTTTTGAAAAGAAAATGGTTCTTCCGTGATCCAGTACGGATAATCCGACTTGATAGAAAGCTCGTTGCTGATGCTATCAAGATCGTTGATCCATCGGTCTTTATTCGTTCCTGTGATCCAGCATTTCATGTAGCTGTTTCCTACATACAGTTTTCCTGGAGTTGTGTTCAATATGTCTTTCTCAGCCACGCTCTCAATGTTGTCAATTGCCTGCGCAAATGATTCTCCCGTAGCTCTGATTTCTATTTCAAGTTTCCTTTCTGTAATCTTTCGTTCCCATCCCTGTATATGATCATCATCCTTAATCGCATCATACGATCCATCGAATATATCACCGCCAGTAACCATATACGGCCACTGGCAGAAATCAATCTTTTCGGAGTTCTGCGCTCCAACATAGTAAACATCATACATAATCAATCAGATCCTTTATTAATTTTGCAAACACACGCTCATCACACTTAAATCCAACACCAGCACTAATCAACGCATCAGCTGTGGCCTTGCCAAGTTTGTCATAATCTATCTCCATTCCTTTTCCACCTTGCACCGTAACATTCACACTGTCTCGTGTACTCCTGTCAATTTTTCCAATCATGCCCTCAAGGCCTCCAAAAGAACGAAGCAGATTCGCTTCTTCCTTAGTCAACACCCATTCGCCTTCATCCAGAAATGCCGGGAACATATCTCTTGGTACATAATCCAGTCCGACTTTCAATCGGCTCATCTTTGGCAAGCTAAAGCTTTTTCCTCCGGCAATCGGCACCCAATCCGGAACAGATACGCTTCCAATACTGCTTGCCAAACTATTCCACCCATCGACAATGGCATTCATTGGTGCCTTAAAGATTGTTGCCAGTCCGGATATTGCATTTGAAAAGATATTCTTCACATTCTGCCATGCAGCACGCCAGTTTCCTGTAAATATATTCTTGATAAAATCAATCAAATTACGAAAGATATTGCTTATATTTCCAATAATACTCGTAACAGTAGACAATACCGATGAAAGCACACCAGAGAACACGCTTCCCATAATGCGAAGCAGTGGAATAAGGTTTGATGCAATAATCTGGATCAGTGGAACAATCGCATTTACCAGCGGTGTGATTCCCTGAGCAATCAGATCGACAATCGGCGTGAGTAAGCTAATAAACAGATCTAAGATTGGTTGTAACACGCTTATTACTGCTTCGAATATCGGCATCAATGCAGACACCAATTCAATAAGCGGCGGTAATAATGCGCTTATGATCTCCACCAACGGTGGAAGTAGCATATTCAGCAGATCTGTTATGACCGGAAGAACTTCTCCAACCAGTTGCGCTGCTAACGGAAGTATTTCATTGACTGCATCCAACAGTACTGGAAAAATCTCGTTAGCCAGATCCATCAATGGCTCTCCGATTTCTGCCAGAGAATCCATTAACACTGGAAGGATCTCTTCGATAGCTGGCTGTAATGCCTCTATCACATCCGACACGGCATCCACTATTGGCGGCAACGCCGATTCCAACATAGGAAGCGTATCATCAATAATCTCCGCCAGAAGCGGTATCAACTGCTCTCCTAATGGAACAATCAATACCTCTAAGCTTCTTTTGAGACCTTCAAATACAGAGCCGATATCATCGTATTTGATGTCTTTGATCTGCTGCATTGCGCCTGCAGTGTCGTAAGCTCCGTCCTCGATGCTTGCCAACGCTGTTACAGCTTCAGGACCGAGGTCTTCCCACATGGTGCCAAACAGATCGACACCGGCTGTGTTCTGCTCCAACGGATCCTCCATAGCGGCAAGTGCTGCAATTGTTTCCTGGAATGCTTCTTTCGCAGTGTCGCCGCCGGCAGAGAATTTTGCCGCCATCTCGTCAGCATTCAAGCCGATGCGTTTAAAGCCATCTACAGTGGTATCTGATCCATCGATTGCCCGGATAGAGAACTCTTTTACTGCATCACCGACCTTGTCCAGATTGAAAGCTCCGGATTCTGCACCCTTCTGGAAAATCTTAAACATGTCATCGGCATCCAGTCCGACTTTCGCGAACTGTACTGAATACTCTGAGATACTGTCAAGAAGCTCTCCGGAATAGTCCAATCCATTCTGTGCACCTGCTGCAATGAGGTTCATTGCTTCTTCGCCGGACGTACCGAAGTTATCCATCATAGCTTTAGCAGCTCTTGTGGATTCCGGTATCTCGTATCCGAACGTATCGCGCAATGCGAACGCTGATTCGGTTACGGTCTGCAGTGATGCGTCATCAAGATCACCAAGATTCTGAGTGATTGATGCCATTGCCTCGCCGATATCCTCGAAGGAATCACCGTAATTATTTGTATAGATATCCTCCATGATCTTCTTGTACCGTTCTGTTTCCTCGGTACTTTTTCCGGTGCTGGCAATGTACTGATTCATTGCCTGGTCGATATCATTCGCGCTCTTTACAGCGGCAACACCAACTCCAACAATCGCAGTTCCTGCAGCAAGCATACCTGCTCCGATAGCTTTAGCCGTTCCTGAAGCTATTGTCGTCAGCTTAGATCCATGCGATTTGGCGGACTCCTCGCGGTTTGAATACGAATCATCATCATCCTGCTCCTGTTTATCATTTTCCTCTTCATTCTTTTTGGTAACGTCCGCTTTAACAGATTTCTTTACCTCAGCACTTTCCTTCTCTGCCTCTTCTGATTTCTTTGCTGTCTTCTTGGCTGATTTTTCAATTTTCTTTCCGGCTTCATTCAGATCTGACTCCAGATTACTGTCATCAGCAGTTAATTCATAAGTAACCTCTCCACCACTACTCTTGCTCACATATGCCACCTGCCTTTATCGTCTCGCCGGCACAGTGGCACAATGGCTGTTATAGTCTTATTTCAAATTCTTTTCTGCAGTCTGGATTTTTGCACTTAAAAAAGAGCCCTCTGCAACTGGCTCCTGTTTGGTAAAATATGTTCTGTTTATGTCCGCAATGTGGACACTCTACCTTTTTAATTTTCTTTCCGTCTGCTATCATCTCTTTGCCATTCCCTCCAATGTATGGAACAATAGATCTAATCCAGACTGTCCTCCTCCGCCTTGCACCGGAAGAGCATAATAAGATTTCATCTCATTGATTTCCTGTATCTCTTTTGAATTCTTACCGTTGTATTCCGGAACCGGCATCTGCCTGATCCGCATAATCTGTTTGATTTTTGTATCCACCGGCAATCCATTGAACAGATACAAGAACTTTTTCCAGGGTAATCTTCCCTGCTCGTCAATCAGATCAATCCTGTATGCCTGCATGAATGAAGCATAGATATAATCTCCGTCCCGTTCAAAATCCAACACTGGAACTGGACTCTTCTTAATCTGTGGGCGCTTTTCCACTTCAATATATCTGCTTGTGATATCCTGCATGAGCTTCAACTGTTCTGCCGGTTTCAATAACCTGAGATTCCACCTGTTTCGAACCAACATATTCAACGCCTGTTGAATCTTTTCATAATCCGTCAGCGATTCCTCTTTGTACAGCCTCTGTACCTCAAGGACAACATCAAAAGCCGGGTTGATGTCAAATCTCCCTTTGTCTGTGCAAATACGATAGGACGGAAGCTCTGTCAAGACTCCCATTACCAGAATCTCCGTCTCTTTTTCGCGCGATTATACTGACTCACCAATACTTTCTTATTTTCCGCCTTAATTTCAGTAAGCCTTGGAATAACAACTCCGGTGATAAATGGAATGACTTCCTTTGCCATCTCAATGTAATGGTCTTTGTAGAACTGCTGAATGACCTCTGTCCCCTCTGCTCCAAATACAGCTTCAAACATGTCAATTTCTGCTCTTCCAAGCATCTCGACCGCATCACTTAACTGTTCGTTGCTGGCTTCTTTTCTTTTGATTTCCTGCACATCCGAAAGCGCTTTGACCAGTGCCGTGTATTTCCGATTGATCTTTGCGACCATATCATCTGCATCCAAGGATACTTTTAATGTGTGCTGCACAACGCCGTTTTCATCGACCAGTTCGAAGTCTTCCTCAAATCTTTTGTTTCGTTTTGCCTGATATGCCATGATCTTTACCTCCTAAAAAGGGAGAGCTATGCCCTCCCTACACTGTTGTTCCAATTGACGGACGTCCATTACCATGAATAGTCACAGTCAGTGAATTGATATTGTTCGCATCTCCATAAGCCGGAGTAATATTTGCCAACGTGATTGGCCAGATAATTACTTTCTTGCCCTTCTGAATCTTCATGTGCGTCTTTCTCTTCTCACCGAGTCCATACATCACATCGTCACCCAGAATGTAATCACACGCATCATCTCCTGGCTTCACTGAGCCTGTCAGCGTTAATGTAAGCTGTGCACCTGTTACCTCACTGGATCCCCAGCCTTTGTCGGCGTAATAAGTAAGCTGTTGAATGACCTCATTTAAGCTCTGCGCCATATTGGTTGTCAGATTTGCAAGCGACGCCCAGGTAGGCTGTCCTTCCGCCGGAGACGTGTTGATGAACGCCTCTGTCTCATAGTTGATTTCCGGAGTAATCGGATTACTTGGGACATCTGGCTCCGCGAATATCTGTAAATCCATGTTCTTCATAATATCACCCTTTCTTAACAATATATCTTGCAGTTCAAGATGCAGGAGTAATGGTATACTCCGTCTTCATCTCGCCCTATTTTACTTGGTTCCTTGGCAATGGATGTATCCAGCCACGAAAATGTCTTTCCTTGTGGATACTTCTTTAATCCCTGCAGGTATCCGACAATCTCACACAGTTGTTTCAGGCAACGCTTCTGATCTGCATGCCGGCACAAGAACAATACCGGGATTGTCTTGACTTCCTGCTTGTTGTAGCTTGTCGATTCCGTAAATCCTTCTCCAAGCTCAGCATAGATTCCTCCATCTTTGGGAAGCTCTTCCAGGGAAATCTCCGTGCCGAGATTGCAGTTCTTCTCTGCCGTATCTGCAATTAGTTCTAATAATTCTGTCAGCATCACTTAAGCCTCCTTTTTAGCGCTGCCTGATACACTTGCTTCCACTGTTCGCCGTATACTTCTCTTGCGTACTTCGCCCATTCCTCATGCGCAAGTGCAGATGTGAATGAAATCTTTTTTGGACCATATCGCCTTTCCGTTGGATTTCCGTACATCACATCTCCATTCCAAAGATACTGCGCATATGGAGTATGCCAGCGCATCGTATATTTACCGCCTGTGGCTTTTTTATCACTGTTGTCCAATCCGCTACCTTCAAGATCTCCTTGGTCATGTGGAACATGCTTTGATACATCTTGTAACGCCTGTAATCCCATATCAGTCAGTGCCTCGTTACTTGCTGCCTTTATCAATGCGGCTGCTTGGGGTGTTCGCAATGTAACCCGTGTCTTAATCTTTGCCATATCTCACCATTCCTATCTCATAATGATGCAGTTTGGAATTATCATACAGAGGCTCAACCGTTTTGATCTGGTGCTTTTGACCGTTGAAATCAACTACTTGATCAACCTCAAAAGAAACATCAGAAGGCCTACTGTTGCGACAGTCATAGAAAAGCGTAGCAGCCAACTGTACCTCTGCGTTATTCTTATCACGAATAATCTGCTTGGAAGGCTCTATTCTGATATTGGATAATGTCTGTCCGGTATCCAACTTCTCGCTTCCCCATTTATCTGTACTGATTTTCTTATACAGCGTAACTGTATGGATTAACAATTTCTTTGAAATCGGTCTCATCAATATCTACCTCCCCGGTAAGTCAACCCAGTTGGCCAGAGTATTCTCTCCGCTCTTGGCGAAAATATCGACTGTTCCGTTGATCCGGAACCGGAAGATGCTCCAGAGTACGAAAACTTGCCAAGCGTTGCTCCTGACATTCCATTCCCCATATCCATCTCAGCGCCACCGTTAGCGTCCAGATATTCTATCTGCGCGCACACAGCATTCTTTACAGCTGTCTGCATCTCTGCCGGCATCACAAGAAATCCTGTTTCTGTCAACCGATACAGTGTCAGTTCCTCAATCAGTTCTCCAGCTCTTCTGCATAATCCAGGAAAGTCGGCGGACTCTACCGACTCTCCGTTGAAAGTATCATAATAATATGACTCATCTACATACATTTAGATCAGCTCCTTACGCTGTAGCTTCGGTTCTCTTGACATACACAGTCTGTGGTTTGGAGATTTTAAGACCGAAGATCTTACGCCCCTGCACCGCAGATGCTCCAATGAATTTACCGGATCCGGCAAGATCCTGGGCGTGCACCTGTACAGCCCACTCCTGGACACGGTGGCACCAGTTTGGATGACCGGCAATAAACTCTGTTGTTGTCTTCTTGGATCCGACGATCGTCGCATTCGCATACATTGTGTTGCCAGACTCAAATACTGCGAATCCCGCTACAGATCCAACCGCTCCTGCATTCTTCAGTTCTTGGGACAGATCTCCCTGACGGATAAAATGATCATCCATCATAAGCACTGCCATGAATTCAGGAGAACAGATCAGCCAGCGTCCTGCCTGTGGAACTCCGGTTCTTGTCAGATATGTCTTTGCATCCAGAACTTCTTTGTATGCTGTAGAGTCTGTTGCTGCTGTTTTGGTAGCACATACCTTTATTCCACTTGTAGTCTCAAGCAGATTGATAGACTTTTTATCCATGTCCAGTGCAAGAGAGTATCCAGCAGAATCCAGGCGATCTGCAACAATATTATCTGGAACGGCCGCGGCATCATAACCGTCGATCAGTTCATTGACTGCCATGTCCTGATCAATGTTAAGGTCAATGTAAGTTGTGGTTCCAGTTTCAAGATCTACACCTGTCGCTTTGTCGTAGGCTTTTACCGTGACCTCCGTATCTCTTACCGGAATCTTGACCTTTCCAGCTGTCGGGCTTCCTTCGTAATTCGTATTGAAAATATAATTATCTCTTGTAACGAGTGTCTGTCTCAGCTTTGCATCTACAAGAGTAGACCATCTTTCCTGATGTGAATGTGCAAACAGCTGTAAAAACATAATAACTTTTTTATTTTTCATCTTTTTTCTCCTTTAATCAATCTTAAGCCCCGGATTTCTTTTCAGAAAAGCAGCTTCAACTCCTGAAGTCTTTTTTCTTCCGCCGTTCTGTCTCTGTCCCCAGGACTTCTTCTTTGTATCATCGTCATCGGTATCATCATCCTCTTTAGAGGACTCCTTAAACTGTGGATACTTTTTTAATACCTCGTCGATCGCATCTTCGATGTCCATATCCTCGTCTTTTGCCATATGCACTCTAGCCAATGCAAGGACATCATCTACACAGGACTTGTCCACGTCATGCTCCAGACACGTCCATTTCAGTTCCATCTCTTCCGCTTTGGCTGCCTTGTTACGGAGTTCCTGTGTTTCTTCATCATCCTCTTTGCCATCTTCTCCGGTTTTTTCCTTGCCGTCAGGTTTCTTTTTACTTCCAGCTTTCTTCCGCTGTTCTCTCTGCCATTTTCTGCGTTCCCTTGCAAGACGCTTTTTCACAGCTTCATCTACTTCTTTCTGGGAGAATTTCTTCTCATCGCCTTCTGGATCAGCGTCGTCTTCATCCTCTTCCGAATCATCGTCATCGACTTCCGCGTCATCCTCTCCGTCATCCCCGGAATCGTCTCCATCCCCCTCTGCAAATAACTGCAGATCGTATGTCCAATATCTTTTCTTCATATTCATAAGCTTCATCGTGCTTCTCCCTTCTCCGTTTTACGCCCGTCGGCCGTAATTCTCACATAATCATCACCGTAAGTCGTATTAATATCACTCACAGCAATAAAAAAAGAATCGACCAGAAGTTTTCCTCTTTCTGATAGATTCTCATAACTTATATCTATATGTCCGTCAGCAAAATGATAAGAAATCTCATCATCCGTAAGGGATACAAGTGAATGTACAAGTCCCTGTGCTAATGCTGATACCGCTGCACATATGATATCATTCCCGGTTTTTGCAAATCCTGCATGGCCGTCTACCGTCAGACCAAGCGGTGTAAAGTTTACCGCAATCAAACCGCATCACCTCCTAAAAAAGAGTACAAAAATACCACCGACCAGTTCTGATCCGTGGCATTAGTCCTCTCTATGATTTGAACATTTCGAACAAATTTCCTTGTAATCTTCGACTTTTAGCACTGCTTCCGGGATCGTCCAATCAGGTGCCAGTCCTTCAACATTCATGTGAATATCAAAGCATATCCCATCTTCAATTTCATTCCCTAATAACGGGCATTTAATCTTTTTTGATGCCATATTTTTCTGCCACCTCCCTGATTTTCAATGTTGGTTCATCAAATTGCTCTTTCTTAAATGCTGTTCGGATATTATTATTTTCCGTATCAACATACACGGCTCCATTAGGTCCGTAATAATTTACAAATCTTCCGTTCCAGCGTGTAAGAGATATATCAGCTTCTTTTATAAACCTTTCCGCTTCATTCCTGGAAACGCCATGTTCTCTTTCTGCATTTATATGAGCAGTGTCAAATGTAAATTTTGAAACATCTATTTTATCTGGACTAATTTGTGGAACACCTTTTATTTTTGCTTCTGATAGCTCTGCTTTTATTTTATCATTTCTTTTCTTAATATCAACTTCTTTTTGTACTTTCTTATTCTTCGCAACAGCTTCAGCCGATACTCTCTTATCAAACCCAACCACCCTCTCCCTGTCAGATCTTCTGTGCAGTCCCGGTGTATCGCTTACATACCCCTTGAGTTTCTTCTCTGCACCTTTCAGCTTTACAGCAGCCTCTTCGAAAGCTTCTTCATTTCCTGAAGCATCATACATCATGCAGAGCCTCTTCTGCTTTCTGACATCCCGCTCAAGAGCCCTCTGTATCTGCGTCTGCTTATACAGCCTGTCATTTTCTGCCATGTCTTCCGTAGGAAAATACCTCTGCACACTCACCCCCGGAATGAACGGCCACTTGTGATGACGGCAATTAATTCCAAGGATTCCGTCCGGTTCTCCATAACTGGATGAGTTCCACGGATAATACCTTATTTTTTTCCCATGCAGGTCTTGCGTGTATCCGCTCCCGTTATTCAGGTCAAATACTTTCCCCTGATCTTTTGCACATTTCGGGCGTGCTCCCGAATGGCTGTCAATCAGAATCAGATTAACTCCTGCTTCCCTGCACCTTGCATCCTGTGCCTCGTCTGCCACTCTCTTGGCGGTATTTCTCATGCACATATTAACATAGGCTTCAGGAGTCCACTCCCGTCCAGCTTTATCAACAAACGCCGGGATTCCTTTTTCACAAAACCTCCGAATACACTTCACCATTGCCTGCTGTCTGGACTCTACACCGGATACAACGCCTGTGGCAGAACTTGACAGGATCATGTGTGCTTCTCTCGTGATATCATTCACAAGTCCGACATACGCCGCATTCGCCTTGTACAGCATAGTGGTACAACAGGTATTTAAAGAATCTTTCGTCTGTTTTCGGTACATCTGCATCATATCCTTTACATCCTTGCTCTTCTTTGCTGCTACTGGAATACCTGCGAGCCCATCTCTTGCTGCCTTTTGAAGTCCCCTGTCGATCGTCTTGATAGATTTCTCTACCGTCTCGTTCAGCATCCTTATAGCTGCAGTCTGACTGATTCCCGACATTCTTGCAATTAATAGGATATGTTCTCGGTCCAGCTTTCCGATTTCCGCGAGCTTGCGGAGTTGCCACTCATCGGATGCAATCGGCTGCCCCCAGTCACTTAGATGCTTGGCAATATTCTGCATGATCTGACTCTCCAGGTCTATGTAATACCCGTCAATCTCTTCAGCAATCTGCTGACTTTCCATGATATCCATTTAATCACCTTACTCATTACTCTTATTATCATCGGCTTCTGGATTGTCTGCATCTTCATCCTCTTCGGATGGACTATCCGTCTTGTCCAGTTCATCTTCATCGTCCTCCGCACCCGTCCAGTCAATGTCCTGACCGGTAATTTGTCCATCTTCTTTGATTCGTTCCAACTCTTCCTGTGCTTCCTCCTCGGAGCACTTATTGATCTCCATGATTGCCTTAACCTTTGATCTGAGTCCAGCACCAACCAACTTGATATTCTTATCAATAATTGTATTACTGTCCTCAATAATGGAGTCATCAAAATCCACTGTCGCATCTACTACTCCGCCCTGATCAAGGAAAGATACAGCCCGGATCAGGTTAATGATTGCAGCAGATATAATAATGCAGTGCTTCTGCCGATTCTGATACAGATCAGATTTGTCAGATATAACCTCTGTAGCTGTCTTTACACCGCCCTGCTCGAATTTATAGCGTCCTGCACCCATTCCACACTTGAAGCTGAGCAGATCTAACGCTCTCTGCATTCCTAATTCATGATCCGATGCCCGGATCGTCATATCCACCTCAGTCAGCTTGTTCTCCCCATTCCGATCTTCAGGCAGAATGTAGTAGACTGTATCGTTCGGATCAAATACCGGATTTGTAACCCCGTCAGCTTCCATCTGTCGTTTCGCCTGACTCAGTGGAACCATGATCCTCTTGCGACCTAGAACATACTCATTCATATAGCTGTCATAGATCAAATCACATCCTTTCACTTCGTCAAGTGCATTTGCATAAATTGATATGCCCAGTGGACTGTCCAAGTCAATATTATTGCAAATGTTGGGAGTAACCAGCTGAAAAAGTGGCTCTACGCTTTCCGTGCCGACAATTTCCACAATATCTTCCGGTGCATCAATCTCTTTCCCTGATTCCTGATCTATATATCTATTTTCGATATAGTACTCATCACCTTTCTCCTCCTCGCTGCGTCCAAACCGGTGAATCTGAATGTAAATCACCTTTTTCCCATCCACAACTTTAGGAGTTCCGAAAGCGCATTCTGTCACGTCTCCGTTATCCCATGCCAGAGGATAGATCATATCTGCCCGAATGTAATCAATAACCACATCCCCCTCTGCATTTTTATATTCTACAAATGCCCCTGTTCCAAGCGCAAAGGACAATTCTAGTAGCTGATTTGCACGTGTTTGGAAGTTATTTGCCCGAAGGATTTCCGTCAGCCTTGCATCATATCCTCCTGCGTGAATCGCCACCTTTTCATTCAGGAGAAGATTTGCCCAGTCTTCACTAACCGTCTTGGCCATGCCAAGCTTATACCGATCCTGTTTTGTCATGACTACGCCGTTGTATACACTGTACTTATGGAATTTCTCCACATCATTCTGATACCAGTCAAGCCACTCATCTATATGGTTGTATGTATCGTCTGATGCAACATTGAATTTGCGCTTTAAAAGATATGCTTTCACTGCTCTGTTTACTGTCGTACTCATCTTTCTCACCCCCTACGCTGCTATGTACAAAATGTCTTCCTGTACGTTTTCTGTGCTGTATTCTGTACTGTCCAAACTATCCACGTTCATTTCGCCATCATCCAGCCGGACATCCATGCTCTTCTTTTTCTCGTCATATACCGCTTCTTCAAATGCTGCAATGATATGCGTACAATGCCGCATAACTTTCCACCTGTGCTGGGCAATCAGACTGTTGTAGAATGCGATCCGATCATTGATAGATCCTTTAATTGCATTCTTGATCTCTATCACTATATGTTCATGAATCACCGCACTCTCAAAGCCTGCAATCAAAGCCTGTTCAGCACTGTCACAGTATGCTTCATATACTTTGTATCGACTCTGCGCTCTTCTTACAAAGTCAATAAAGTCTTCCTGTAATTGCTTTGGATTGATACGCTCCTTTCGGTAATATTCATCCAACACAACCACCTGCTTATACCCTTTTGTAAATCCTGTAAGGGTAAAAGAATGAGCCGACTTCGTACCACCGAAATCGACTCCAATCACTGCATATGCTATTTGATTTTCATCTAACCACTTCTGATCAATAAGATAATCTTCTACATGGTCCGCGAACTGCTGGTAGATAAGACCATCAGCAGCTACCCATTTTCCAAGAATGAAACGCTTGTAGAACACACTTCCATGTGACCATGCTCTGCGGTATCGTTCCAACACCTTCGGAGATAACGTAAGATTATCCGTCATCATGAAATGCAGATGGTAGACTTTCTTTTGTTTTGCCTGAAGAATGTACTCTTCCCGGATATAATGGTGTGGTCCTGCTGGGTTACAGTTCATCCAGATTTTTGCACCCTCCACAGAGCAACGTCCAATCGCCTGATCCACGAAGCTTTTAGGGAATAGCGCCGCCTCGTCCAGATATGCGCCGGCAGCAGTCAATCCCTGGAGGGCATCCTGTGCCGCTTCGGTATTCGCTCCGTACAGATAGTATGTATTACTCCCGATCTCAATCCTTGCATCTGTCCCCGATCTGATATATTCATACGGCCATCCCCACGCTTCAAGAATTTGAAGCATTGGTCGAATCACATTCTTCTTAAGTGCTCCCATTGTCTTACCGGCAAGGATAAACGATTTCCCAGAATGCATCTCTTGTGACCATGTAAGAAAACCTATGATACACGCTATCGTCTTTCCCGATCGGATAGCTCCATCAGCAATCACGAAATCACGAGAAGAACTTGCAAGTGGTGGTCTCCACCAATGCATAAGCCTCTGCTGTTGCTCGGAAAAAGGAGCAAACTTAAATCTCGTCGGTTTCTTCTGTTTCCTCGGCATCTTCTTCCTCCTGCTCACCAGTGAACAAATTGTTGAGATCTTCCTGACTCGGCTTTATCGCTTTCAAAAAATCATTGATGTTCTCATTCTTCCCATCTGTATCACCAAGTTCCTGATCTCTAGCTCTCTTGGCTCTGTCTGTCCGAATCTTCTGCTCTTCCAGATCCTCTTCTGACTTATCCGTCTGCCCGACCACTTGCATGATGGCCTGATACGCTTTCACGTTCCCCAGCATAGCTTCCTGGATCATTGCCATTGTGATCACATCCTCATAAGTGGTATTCTCTCCACTGTCAGCACGTATCACATCAGACAGTCCTTCGACATCCACCTGCATGGTCAGGAGCTTATTCATTGTATCTCTAAGGGCTGCCTTCCTGCGTCTTGCTTCACCGGACTTTATACCGCCGTTTCTTCCACGCTCTCTTGCTTCCCTCTTGCTTCGTACCGGTTTTAGGTTGTATTCATTCGCCACTTCACCACCTTCAATTCTGGTTTATTTCATGGACCATGTAGGAATCGAACCTACGACATTTCGCTTATGAGGCGAATGTTCTACCACTGAACTAATGGTCCGAGTTTGGGGTATTAGAAAAGCACCCCGAAGGGTGCTTTAATGCTACTTCATATTTTCGATAATAACTTCCAGTCTATCAATACGCTTCTCCAGATCTGTTGTATTTAACTTATTTACATCTTCTTTTAAATTATTTATCTCTAAACGTAAGTTATCTTCATTTGGAATTTCCTCTGACAATGAATCTAGCTTTTCTTCCATTTTTTCTATTCTATATTCACTAACCGCATTACTCTTCTGTATGTCAATAGTGTTCATTATTAACCATCCTAATAACGGTATTAAAATCGCTGTAATAAGAATTCCTATTATATTTTCTTTTGCCCAATCCTCTATCACTAATGACAATGATTTCTTCTCAACAGGCTCTTTTATTTCAGAACTTGTTATCTTGTTCCTACTACTAGCAAAACTGTCACTTCCATTCAACATACTCAAATCTTGTATATATGTTGACTCAAGCCCTTCTCTGTTTTCTCCGAGTGAATTTTTGTATCTCTTTACTTCCCTGTTATTTTTCTTCTGCTTATATTTATTACGTGCCATTTTTTCTCGTTTCTAAAGTAATCACATCTTTTTTGAAATAGATTAAGGCTTGTTTTAAAAATTCTGAAGATTTTTTTCGTATATCTGCTTGCAACGGCTTGTAATGCAACTGAAAGTCATATGTGAGTCCTTTATATTCCTTCTCATCATCGATTTTTCCAACTGTATAAATTTTATTTATGTAGTCATCAACACCATGCCATAGTTGTCCGGCTTTGGTCACTTCTTTTTGTGCAAATCGAAAATCCGTTATTCCCTGTAAATTTTCTTTAAAATATCTTGCTGAAAAAACTTCCAAATCGCTTGTACTCATTTCGCATGAAAAAACGCAACCTACTCTTCGAATAACCAAATTATATTTTGTAAGTATTTCAGGAACCAAATATTTATTTATTCTGTCACAGAACTGACGATATTCTTCATTAAATTTTTTGGGATCCTTTATGTAATATTTAAAAACTAAATTATTGGATGATAATGTTAAAATATTTCCGGTTATTGGATTTGATAAGCTACGTTCCGTAGTATATTGCGTACTTATTTGGCTAAAAAACTCACTGTTAAAATATTCTGATTTATATAAAATATCATCTGCAATACTTCCCCAATAATCTAATAATTTAAAAGAATGATTAAATTGAACGCCAAATAAAACATATTTGATATCCGTTAACGAAATCATAATACCTCACCTCACAATCGTGAGAATATTATACAATACTTTTATTTACAAATCAAATAAAAATCCCTGCCCTATCCAATATCAATAATATTTGTGCCATTTCTACCGTTAAATCAACCATTCCATTTTGGGTCTCTATACATCCCTGTTCAATTAGTCTTTTTATAATACTTTGAGTATTATCTGGCAATTTTTTAATATCAATCATATATTTCCTCTTTTTATTTTATAATTATGCTCCAAATAATATGATTATGCAACAAAAAAGACAACCTGTCTCCAGATTGTCCTTTCTAGGTTTATGCCTATGTAGTTTTAACGAGCCTTCGGGTTTTCCGTCCTCGGCTCATTGTAATTCTCTCACACATTTATACTGAACTTCAAGGAACTGTAGTAAATCATTTTGGTATTTTCAAATGTTCCAGTGCTTTTCCATGCAACTTATGTATCCATCTTTCAGTATATTCCATCTTCTCAGCAATTTCCCACCATCGAAGTCCTTTCACATATCTGTAAAACAGTACATCGTTCTCATCTTCATTCTTCACTGTCTTAATCTGATTCTCAATGGATATATACGATTCGATACATTTGCTCTTTTCCTTCTCAAGTTTTTTCTCCAGTGAATCTATTCTTGCCAGTTCATCTGACAAATCTTTCTGATTCCCACTTCCATGAGGCATCCCCGAATAGTCTGTTGCTTTCGTAGATTCTGCAAGTTCCCTGAGCTCTCTTACCTCATCGTCAATTCTACTGATTCGTCTTCTGTTGGCTCTGTACCCTCTCAGATACTCTTTTTTCCGGTTGTTCTCATTCTTCACATTGTTCTCTTCCAGTCTCTTCTCCATTGGCATCATCTCCTATCTTGTATTTTCTGGCTATATATCCAGTAACATCTCCATGCCACAACTGCTGCCCTTGTGTTTCAATCAGCTTTCCTGCCTGGTATGCCGGCCGGTGAAACTTCTCGCTTGCCTTCCGATCCGGTGGATGCTCTGCCATAGCAGCATAATGTTCTTTTTGGTTCTGCTGGATTTCCGCAGGACTCCAGCGTGTGTCTGTACTTCGTTTCACTGTTTATCACTCCAATCCTTAGCGCACTCATCACAATCACCATTTGCAGCTCCGAAGCAACCGTAACAAGCATTTGTCTGCTCTTTATTTTCATCTACTCCACCTCGCTTAACAATTTCAATGGCCTTGTCAATAGTATTTGCAGTATTAAGATAAGCACAATCTTTATCCGCATCACCTGTGTTTGCTATTGTCATATAGTAACGCATTTTTAATTCTTTAAGCTCTCTTACAACTTCTTCCACATCAAACGCTGTCGGCTGTTCTTCTATTTCCATAAGCGTGGATACCGCAATATCTGCCACCGAAACCATTTCATCTTCGTCTGGTGCTTTCGGTTTTAACCATTTCTCGCATTTTCTCATCAGTAAATCCGCATCAATTAGTCTGCTCATATCATTTTCCCTCTCTGTACGGCTTTGGTAATATCTTTTTGCAATTCGATTGCTGTTAATTTTCCAAATTTTTTTCCTTTTAAATCCTTTATTTTTCCCATTTAAACATCATCTTCTTTCATTGGCTCTGGTAGTGGCATCCAGGCATTCACAAAAAATCCATAGCTTGAATATGATTTTTCATCATCTCCCGGATAGAACGTGCCACCCTCGTCATTTTCTTCATATCGCGCGATATCCGGCATTGTGGAGTTTTCAAACGATACAAGAATATATCTATCTCCGTCTGGAAATCGTTCACTGCACGGAATCCAACTCTGATCCACCTTTCCTTCTGCCTCGTCGATCTTGCACATCTTCTCAACATACTCCCTGACGGTCTCTGTTGCCGCCATCAGCCCGTCATCATACCGATCCGGCTGACAGTCTTTCATCTTCTCTTTCCTGATCTCACCCTCGACCTCACTCAGCCAGGAAAGAAATTTATCTGCGTCCATCATTCTACTCATTTTAAATTTTCATCCCCTTCTGGTATTCATAAATTCCAACATACTGTCCATAACTCATACCATGCTCTCTTGCTTCCGCTGCTATTCTTATGAGCTCATTTCTGTACTGCTTTGACTTTCTTCCCGGCTTCTTCATATTTTTCTTTTGCCTGGTCTCTGTAATAAATTTTCTATGCTCCTCTTGTATTTCACGCATTTTTGCTCTAGCATGCTCTTTTCTAGCATAATCTGCACACTCATCACTGCAGTATGCATATCTTCTTGATGCCGTGATGAGCCGTCCGCAGATAATACATTTTCTTATTTTACTTTCACCCATTCTTCTTTTTCCTTTTCCTGCAACTCATTCCCTTATGGAAATACATCTCTGTCCGTCTTTTCGTCCTAACATACTCATAGTCTCCCACAATCTGTTCACCGCACAAGCTGCATATCTTCACATCATCCAACACTGCTTTATTGCTTTCTTTCCGTTTTTTCATTGGCATTCACTCACTATTTCATTAATGATTGGTGCCCATGCACACTTTAACCAGCTGATAAAATCACACATAGGCTTGCTGACCTCACTGTACTTATTTTCAAGTGCTTGCACGGTATCATTAAATCCTCTTGCACTTTTTGTCTCTCGCACTTCCTTGTACGCTTTCCATATGGCATTCTGTATTTCTGCCACGTATTCATGCTTAATTTCATTCATGGTTACAAATTTTCCTTTCTGTAACACTACAGTAACAACTATGTTTGTTACCATAAAACCTTATATTTTCTTGGCAAATCGGTGTTTTTTTAATCGGTAACAACAGTAACACGACTTTTCTCGCATATAGGACTTGCTTTGTGTATTACACATACACACACGACACCTTATATATATTAAATATTGAATGTTACTTCTGTTACTTTGTTACCATGCAACTCATTTAAAAGGCAATTCTTCCTGTGCCACGCGTTCGAATCCATCTGCGTCTTTTGATTCGTCCAGCTTGATCCACACGCAGCGAACCGTTTTCCTTTCAATCTTCTTGAGTTTGGTCTGATTCTTCCCATCTGTCTGCAACAAGGCATTTTTATCTGCCCAATTCATAAATGCCTTATAGGAAAATCCTCCGCTCGCACAGAGATCTCTTGCCGCCTGCACATACATGATGGCATATCCCTGTTCAATAATTCCCCACTGCTCCACATTTACAGATGAGTCAAAACGCTGACCATTCATGCTGATTTTGTCTAGTATATAATGATAACAGCGTTCATGTTCTGACACCTCTGCTTGGCTTGCAAGCATCTTTTTAGCGCTCTCTATATCAATGTACTCACCGTCACAGAATATCCGCTCTGTGGCGATCTTGTCCGCTGTCAAAATCACTGAAAGCGCAATGCTCTGCTTCTGCATGGCATCATGTCTGTAGATTTCTTTTTGAATCTCCATCTGCATCTCACGAATCTGATCAATACCAATTTCTTTTACTTCTTTGACAAATTCTTTCCCGGCAAAACCATAATTCTTTTTCAAAAAGTTGGCGGTGTACTGGGGATCCTCAAAGACTTTTTCATCACACTCCACTTCGATGATACGGTTAATTGCTCCGCCCTGAGTGACATAAGAGTTAAGTGGTCGCTCACCATTGGTCAGTATCGCATTCTTCCACCGATTTTCTTTTCGAATTCCTAAGTCCCTGTTTGATCGGCTCTTGCCCTTTCCGGAGCACAGATCATATACAACACCCTCAAAGTTATCTCTGATTCTAGCGCTGACCTTGCTTGAATCGTCCAACATCAAAGGCAGATTGTTTAGCAGATCTGACCGGACCTCTAGCTGTACATCTGTTGTTTTAAAGTCCCCTATGTACATACTGTCTGCCGGATTTGCCCATACAGATGCGGCCAGCATCATGGCAACTGTCTTTCCACCTTCTGTTTCGCCCCATAGATCCACAATGAATGGAAGCGCACCGAGCAGTCCAACCAGAACACTGGCAAAGGATGCCGCAAGAAAAAATTTAATCTCCATCCGGCCACGTTTCCGAAGTTCGCAGACATGATTCAACCATTCCATATAGCTTCCTTGCTGCCGGATACTTTCATACAACTGCTTGAACTGCAGATCTCCATCAAAGAGGATGTCCGTATCGTATGGTATAAAATCTCCACCAATCCATCCCAGTTTTGACGTAGATTTCTGCAATGGGATATCATTATCATTCAAATTTTCTACATCCGACAGGTATTTAACCAACAGCTTCGCATTCTCCGAAGTTACGGAAACACCAAGCTTTGACAGACTCACAATTTTGCTGGCAGAAGATATGATATCTTTCGGTACTGTAATCTCTGTCCAGCGATGATTCCGTTTGTATGCCAGTTTGATCTGTTCTTCTCCCGTTTCAAGATTCTTCAAGCGTCCAATTGGGAGGATTGGATGATAACAGACAATGACCTCATTATCATAATCCTTATTGAATGTCCTTATGCCGTCATCTGCCGCCAGCCATGACCCGCATTTCATTGCCTCGTATTTTCCGGTAAAGTCCGTCCAGTTACTCAGAGCATTACGACTCCGTCTCTTCTTGTTCATTTCCTGCTCGGCTTTTTTGTAAGCTTTTAACATCGTGTCGAATCCCTGTTTTACGCCCAGTTCCTTCGCTCTGTCCTGAAAAGAAAGCAGCATCCGCGCCTTTTCAATCTCATCTTCTTGCTCAAAGATTTCTGTAAAGACTTCTTCAGCAAGAATGCTCTTCTTGTCATACTCACTTAATTTTTTCATTTAGCGCTTCATTCGCCTCCTTGTCATATTCATCATGCAAATACAGCTGATACTGCAGCTTGTTATAACAATCCGTCCAAGTGTCAGAAAAAGGTTCTGATCTCTTCCACCAGTCTCTGTAAATATCGATCAAAAGATTATTTAGTGATCTTCTGTCTTTTTCTTTCCGCTTCTGTTTGTCCCTCATTTTTTTTCGCTGATCCGAACGATATCGGACCAGCTTTGAATGAAATGTAGGTTTCTTCTCGTACTCTCCACCAAGCAGATGAAAGGCATCTTTAAAGTCGCAGCACTCCATCAGCATAATGAACGAGAAAATATCTCCATGGGCTCCGCATGCAAAACAATGGAAGTCTCGGTCATAGATATTCATGGATGCATCTCTGTCTCCACGATGGAAGGGACAATGGATGAATCCTTTCCGATCCGGTTGTAATCTATAAAGAGCCAATACATCTCGCATATTATACATTTCTTTAATTTCATCTCTTGTCATAGACCATCACGGAGGATTTCTATTATCCTTCTACCGGTATCTTCTTTGTCGCAAAAAAGATACCTCACCCCATACTTTTTTTGTTGTGTACACAAGATTTTGTACAGTGTTTCTCCCTGCATAGCTTTTGTTTCAATATCCTCCCATTTTCCAGTTTCCTGATTATACTGCCTTTTCCATCGGCGTGGATTGTCCCACCAAATAACGTCTTCTAGCCGTTTTATACCTTTCCCGTGTTCTACGAGAATGACAAGCTGTATTTCATTTTCCTGTGCCAATACAAGTTCTCTTCGGAATCGTGCATGATCACTACAGACATTACTGCACAGTTCCGTTAGATTCTGTTTTCTGTCAATAATTAACCTTGGATTATCATAATTCATATAATCTCCAACCATTAACTTGCTTACTGGATGCGTAATCCCTTGTTTATCAAATTCCTCCACAATCTTTTTGATTGCTCTTGCCTTCTCCCTGCTGTCTATCTGTATAATCACTTGATCACTCCTAATTAAATGGAAGTTCTTCATCAATTCCATCTGGAATATTCATAAATCCATCATCATTTCCTGATGCGGAAAAACCATTGGAATTATTGATGCTTTCAGAATCATTGTTGGAAGCTGATTTGCTCTCTCCGAATCCCACCTGCTCTGCAATTACATCTGTTGTATAGATCTTGGTACCTTCCTGATTGGTATAAGAACCTGTCTGCAGCCTCCCTGTAATTTCTATCTTCATTCCTTTACGGAAATATTTTTCAATAAATTCGGCCGCCTTACCAAAAGTGACACAACTGATGAAATCAGCTGTTGGCCCTCCTTCCTGCTTGAATCTACGATCTACAGCAGTTGTGAAACGGGCAATAGTCTTGCCACCATCTGTGTAATGCACATCTGGATCACGTGTCAGGCGCCCTGTTAAATTCACATTATTAATCATCTTTTTCTCCTCTTTCAAGATCTGGCGTTTTCTTGAAAATCTCCATTACAATTTTGAATTCCTCTACCGTCATTTCTTCGATTTTCTTTGCCTTGATTGATTTTCTCGACAAAATAACCCGATCAGCTACACCTGTACGTTTCTGCTCTGCCCGGATTGTCTGCAGCATAGCTGCATCGATTCGCACATCACTATTAGAATTAACTTCCGCTTTCTTTGCATTCTGCTCTGTTTCTGGTTCTTTTTTCTGACCTTTAGTCTTTTTTGTTTCTTGGTACGGATTCGCAATTTCCCCTTCCAGATTTTCTGCATCTGGATCACTCATATCTTCTGTTGGAATACAGAACACCTGGAAGCATACATACTTATAAGCAATTGCCATTGCCTTATTTGTTGCCTTATCCCCCATATCCATTCCTTCTCCGTAGATTATGGAACAAAAAGAAGATCCATCCTCTCCATAAAATGTAAATTTAATTTTGCAGACTACTTTAATTATTTTTGCACCTTTAGCAGTCTGTCCGATAACTTCCTCTTTACGTTCCAAGATTGTGGGAACAATAAACACCTTATTCTTTGCTAGTGCTGGATGAAGTGCATTAAACACATCATCCACGCTTCTATACTTAAACCCTTGCTGTTTGTTTACTTTGTCCTTAGAAACAAATCCGCAATCCGAGATGACCCCCGCTATTGCAGCATAAATCTTTGGATTTTGTAATGTAGCTGTTTTTTCTCCACTATCCATTATCCCAGTCTCCTTTCAAACCAGATTCCAATACTGTTAAATGCCATTTCCACTTCTTCCAGTTCTTCCGGCGTTGCAACAATTTTGTAAAATGCTGTAATCGTTGTTGGCTGCACAAACGGCAATTCTGTATCATTTTCCAGACCTGTCACCTCTGCTTCTGCAAATTTCGCTTTCGCGACGGCTTCTGCAACAGCTGTTTCTTTAATTTGGTTTTCTCTTTCAATCCGCTCTCTTTCTTCTCTGCGAATCTCTTCCTCTAATCTGCGTTGTGCCTCCTTGTACTCCTGTTTTTTACGTTCTTCTTCTCTGCGGAGAATTTCCGCTTTCTGCTCCTCATACTTGTTTATGTATTGGATGCACTCTTGCAGATTCAGAGTATCCTTATATTTTTCCAAAGCCTTCCCTACAGATTCAGATCTCATTCCACAAATTACATCCACATCTGTTTTCACCTTATCTACAGCCTTGTTGATAGCTTCCTTTATTGATTTCTCTGTTGTCGTTGCATTCTCCCATTTTGGATCATAAATTTTTTCTAACGACAGGTATTCCTTCATATCTCCAATCAGATCGGCATAAATTTCCTTGATCCGGAGGCGTTTTTCTTCTTTTCTTTTTTTCTCAAAATCCTTCACCTGCGAATCGATTAGATGGATCGGCTGGTCGATTTTTCCTGTTAAAATCTTCATCTTCTGCTCAAAATCATCATAGGGCTTCATCCATTCTTTTTTAACATTTTTCCTTGCATCTTCAAATTCTTTCTTAAATTTACGAAGACTTGCCAATTCAGCCTTTGCAATATCTTTTGTTTCCTCCGTAAATACAGCTCCTTTGTATTCTGCTAATTTCTTATCCAGTCTTTCCTCTATTTCTTCAAAATTTAATTCAATACAGCCTGGATTCTGCTGAATGTTTAATGATAATTCGTTCATGTTCCTTCCTCCTTATTCGTCACACATGCCGATAATCGCTTTGATGGTTTCGACATTAACGTAATCGTACTGAGCGACTTCTTCGCTCTCGATGTATGAGATTAAAGCATCCATACGAGCATCTGTTCTGCACAGCTCCATAAATTTGGCTACGCTTACTTCTAATGTTTTTTCTTCCATTGCTTTCCCCTCTCCGAAATGGTATTATTAAGTTGGTTAATTACCTAAGCGCCTGAAGATTTGCCGTCTTTCCCTGGCGCTTATTTTAATATCCGAAGATAACCCATGTTGCGATTCCTAAGACAACTATCAATCCCATCGCAACTACTGTCATGACAGCTGACATTGTTTCTTCTCTATAATTGTTCTTAATTCTTCTTGGCTGTCTCTTGATATCAACTATCTGGATTGCTCTTCTTTGGATGTCGATCATATCGATCTGATTCACCTTGTCTCCCTCCCTTCACATAAGATGTACATGGAATGAATCTACTCATCTCCATGCAGTGGTTCTTTCTTCTGCATTCCTTACAGTTCCGCATCTGTCTCACCTTCCATCTTCCGCACCAATATCATCGATTCGATTGGATCATACTCAGGAACATACTTTCTTGTAGCACCTTCCAATGCCCTAAAGAATCGGTTGTAATCTGCATAAACCGCCTTGTCAATCAATCTGTCCGTGATCGCATCTTTCGGATATCTGCCGAGCTTGATCTGATTCATGATGCCGCACTTCCGGTTCTTTACTGTTCCCATCGATTGACCGTACATATCTTTATAGTAAGATGTCCTAGCGTACCGAACGGTCGGCTTTCGCTCCTCTGCAAGTGCTGATGCGATCTGTGGAAGAATGTCTTGGATTCTTGCAAGCTCCGCAACTGCTTGTTCTCTCGTCATGACTCTCACCTCTTTAATCTCCATCGTAAGTTCTTGGAATAAAGTCCTGTGTAAGTGCGTAAAACTCACTGATGTATGTTCCTTCATCCGTGATGTTCAAATCAACAGCAACATTGTGATCATTCATCAGCATGATGCTTGTTGCACCCTCTTTGTCGATATCTCCGCATCCGGCTCCAACAACCTTAAATCCTTTCAGCAGACTTAATTCTTCTGGATATCCGCTGTATCTCTTGTGGTTAATACCTCTCTTCATTGCTTTCACCTTCTTGTTGCTTTCCCATATATACCTTTTCAACCAAAAGCTCTCCCTCCAAAGTCCTGTATCTTTCCACGCTATGTACTGGACTTTCTTTTTTTCCATCTCCTTCTACAGTTTCAGTTCTAATTACTTGTACCAGCTTTGCTTTCATCTCTTTTCACCTCACTTGCTATTTCCATCTCTTTTCCTTATACTTTTCTTACAGGCTCCTGCCCTATCAATACGAAAGGAAAAACAACCTAAATGAACATAATTCAATTTATTTCCTCACTTCTTACAAAAGAAAACATTACTTTTGTCTTATCAATTTTTGGAAGTATAGGTACTTTTTTTACATTGATGCATACGTTACTTATTAATCGAAAACGGATCCATATGAAAATATGCGGACATATATTTGGCGATACAAAAATGTTAATTATCTATGCCTCATTTGAAAATATGTCCAGACTTCCAATCTCCATTACGGATGTTTGCGTTAAAATAGACGATATTCTATATCCTTGTGTTCAACCTCCAATTGTTGCTTACGAGGAAACTAAAAAGGTGAAAGGCGTTGTTGTCTCTCATAGAGAACAGATGTCACTTTCCATGCCAATTAATCTCTCTTCACTTGGTGGTTCTTCCGGTTATATTTGCTTTGAATTTCCTCCAAACGCTTTTCTATCAGATTCCACTGAATTGAATTTCTTAGTCTTTTCCAATCGTGGCAAGGTACTTGAAAAGAAACTTCCACTAGGCCATCCTTTTCATTAATGTATTTCTTTTCGATTTCTACTACTTTACCTATCAGGCTATCATCTTCTTTTGATAGTCTTTTTTTCTTCATCTTTCCTCACCCCACTTTCTTCTCTGGACCATCTTTCTCCTGCTCTTCTTTCTTACTGCTCATTGCTGCCGCAGTTGCGATCGTTCCTTCAAGGTATCCTCTTTCTCTTTCACTCATTGCCGGAAGCTTGTCGGCCAGTGTCTGGATAATCTGTTTTTCTTTCTCTGACATTTTGTTCTCCTTTCTACGATTGTTTTGTTGCTATGTGTCTATTGTATGTGGCTTCGAAACTTTTGTCAATACTTTTTTGTGGCTTTTCGACTTTTTGTTATTATGCCACATTTTCTATTGCTTTTCTTCTTTGTATGCTGTATAATCAAAATCAAGAAAAGAGGTGATGAAATGAACGAACGCCTAAAGCAGTTAAGGAAAGAATTGAATTTGACTCAGCAAGAGTTTGCTGACAAATTAGGAACTGCAAGAAACAATATTGCTGGTTATGAAACAGGGAAAAGAAATCCCAGTGATGCAGCCATTTCTCTTATATGTACAAAATATAACGTCAACGAAAATTGGCTCCGTACTGGAGAGGGTGATATGTTTGTGAAACTGTCCTACTCTGATGAAATCGCACAATTTGTCGGACAGCTCATGACTGAGGAAGACGATTCTTTTAAAAAGAGACTGATTTCAGGGCTTGCAGCACTTGATGAAACTGGTTGGAAAGTATTAGAAGACTTCCTGAACTCTATTCAAATAAAAAAGGACTGATCTATTTCAGTCCTAAGAGTCCACGAATAAAGAAGTATACATTTTTTAATCGTGTGTTATCCAGTTCATCGAGCATTTTGATTATGAGTTTTTTATAATTCATATTATGTAGTCCCTCCGTTCCCAGCAAGAACACTCCCGAAATTCCTTGATTTCATCATACGGCATCTGCCATAAGAAATCAATAGATTTGTCGAACATTTGTTCTTTTTCCTGTTTGTTTCTATTAAGTAAACAATCGATTGACTGAGAACTTATGGGGTCTTACACAATCGTCCACTATAGTGGACACTTATTTGAAATCTGACTCAAACAGATCTGTGATCCTGCATCCCAGACCTGCTGCCAGCTTCTCAAGTGTTCTGATCGTAGGATTGGAATCCTCGTTCATGATCTTCTGAACTGACGATTTTGTTATATTCGACAGAATCGCTACCTGGCGGGCAGACAGATTTCTTTCGTACATGATTTTAGGTAATAATATTTTCATGTGCTTATTATGGGAAGGTCTGCTTAAAAATATTCTAAGCAGATTCTGATTAGGATTGTGGTGTTCCTGATCGGCAGGTTTACAAAGGAGTGAGGAACTATGGGGCTACGTTTTAGAAAGAGCTTCAAAATTGCTCCCGGAGTCAAATTAAATCTGAATAAGAACAGCACCAGTATAACATTTGGCAAACGTGGAGCTCATTACACGGTCAATTCCAAGGGAAAGAAGACTGCTTCTGTAGGAATCCCCGGAACTGGTATATCTTATACCATGTCTACCGGAAGTCGCACCTCATCCCAAAAAACTACAAACCAAGGAGGACCGAACATGTTTCAAAACAATTTTCCTGATTATAACGGGAATAACAAAAAATGGTATCAAAAAACTGGATGGATCATTGCATTAATAATTCTATTTTTCCCAGTAGGTCTATTCCTCATGTAGAAATATACTGACTGGAAAAAGCCTGTTAAATTTGCAGTTACTGCATTTATCTTGTTTTTTGCTATTATAGGATTATTTTCTCCTGATAGCTTAGAGGAAATTTCTCTAAGTGCAAATACAACCAGTGCATATGATATCAATCAAGAAGTTACAATAACAGTCAGTACCACACCAAATGATTACCAATTATCTGATAGTGATTTCAAATGTACCGGTGGAAAATTAAATATTGAAAACGGGAAAATCACCTTCCGCTCTTCATCATCTGGTTCTTATGAAATTTGGGCTGAACATAATGAAATTAAAAGTAATGAACTTGTAATAAAAGTAGAGGATAAGAAAGCAATCGCTGCTACTAAAGCACAGAAAGAAGCTGAAGAAAAAGCTGCCAAAGAAGCCGAGGAGGAAGCAGCAAGAAAAAAAGCTGAAGAAGAAGCAAAGGCTCAAGCTGCTGCCCAAGCTGAGGCCGAAGCGGAAGCTCAACAGCAAGCTCAAGCCGAGGCTGAGGCTCAACAACAAGCGCAAGCTGAAGCTCAGCAACAAACGCAAACTACCACAAGCGAAACTGTATATTGGACTCCAAACGGAGAAGTATATCATTCAACACCTGACTGTCCAAGTTTAGGTCGCTCTAAAACAATATATAACGGAACTATATCTGAAAGTGGGAAATCAAGACCTTGCAAAAATTGTTATTAAATTGAACATTTTTATTCATTTCCAGGAAAGGACGTGATCACATGCCATTACCAAAATCAAACAACTACACTGTTGAAGACATCTACGCTCTTCCTGATGGGCAGCGTGCAGAACTGATCGATGGGCAGATCTATGACATGGCTCCACCGAGTTATCTTCATCAGAAACTTGTAATGGAACTTTCCGCAACAATCCGAGATTATATTAAATCCCACGGAGGTCCTTGCGAAGTTCTGCCTGCTCCATTTGCTGTATTTCTTAATCAGGATGATCATAATTATGTAGAGCCTGATATCTCCGTAATCTGTGATCCAAACCGGATTAATGACCGTGGATGCAATGGTGCCCCGGATTTCATTATTGAAATCGTATCACCAAGCAGTCAGCGTATGGATTACCTCACCAAGCTGTTTAAATACCGCACAGCCGGTGTTCGTGAATACTGGATCGTGAATCCAATGAAAGAGACTGTTCAGACTTACCTCTTTGGTGATATAGAAGACTTCAATCAATATTCTTTTGATGATGAGATTCCTGTTGGAATCTATGATGATTGGAAGATCTGCATCGCGAATCTGCTGAAATAAAATAACCGCTCCTGCGCCAACAGGAACGGTCAACTGGGAGCACACGCCAATGTGCTTTTGAAATACCTCCGAAGAGATACTCACTTACCAAAGAATATTGTATCATCTTCGGGGCAGTCATACAATCAGAACTGTTGTTCTGTTGTGGGGCTGTTATTTTTATACTCAAAAAATAGAAAGGAAGATGATTATGTGGGTTGAAGAATTAAAGAATGGCAAGTACAAATTCGTGGAACGCTACACCGATCCAATGACCGGGAAGTCAAAACGAGTAGCTGTTGTTATGGATAAAAACACGGCGAGGAACCGTAAAATGGCAGCACTTACTCTGTCAGATAAGATTGAGCGTGCTCTCGCACCGCAAGTGGACAGGATCCGTTTAAAAGACCTTGTCGAGCTGTACAGAAAAGAGCAAGTCAAGACACTTAAACAATCTACTTACAGACGGAACATTGCCGTGTGTAACACGCTTATGAGCATTCTTGGCAAAGATATCTATGTTGACAAGCTGACAGCCGGATACATCAGAGAACGTTTTCTCGGCACTGGTAGAGAACACAGCACTCTAAATGAATGGATGATCAGATTAAAAGCGTTGTTACGTTGGGGATACAAGAATGATTATATTGCAGACATATCTTATCTTGGAAAGATAGAGCGTTTCAGTGATATACCTCATCGGCAGAAAATAGAGAACAAATTCGTTGAATCATTGGAGTTAAAGGAGTTGATTGCTGGAATGACCGTTGTAGAATGGAAGTTGCTTACTGAATTTCTCGCCTTGTCTGGTCTTCGATTTGGCGAGGCTGCAGCTCTGAACACTTCTGATGTTGATTTGAAGAATAGGAAAATTCATGTAACGAAAACGTATGACAATGTAGCAGACATCGTTACAAGCCCAAAGACACCGTGTTCTGTGCGAGATGTATATATTCAAGACGAGTTACTTACGGTCTGTAGAAACGTGCTCCTATGCTACCACAAAAGCACTGTAGTGGCATTCAGCACAGCTTTCTTCCCTGGAGCAACGAAAGAACACATCAACTTCGATTGCTACTCTAAATATTTACGTGAAACATCTGAACGAATCATTGGGCGGAGAATCACACCGCACACTCTTCGGCATACACATGCCAGTTTACTGATGGAGCAAGGAATTGACATTGACAGTATCTCAAAAAGACTTGGACATAATGACAGCAGAGTTACACAAGAAATTTATCTCCACGTCACAAAGAAATTAGAAAGTAAGCGAAACGAACAGCTAAGGGAGTTAAAAATTTTATAGTTTGCCCCATTTGTGCCCCATAAACATAATAAAAAATCTCCAAACCCCTTGCAAACACTGGATTTACAAGGAATTCAGAGATTAAGTTCGATGCCGCTGGCCGGACTCGAACCGGCACGGCTACTAACCGCTTGATTTTGAGTCAAGTGCGTCTGCCAATTCCGCCACAGCGGCTTATTCTGTCGGACAAGAAAATTTTCCTGTCCGAATCAGCTTTTTTATGTTACCATATCTGGTCACATTTTTCAACTATTTTTTATGATTTTATTTGCTTTTTATTTGCAAAGTTTCTTTCCAACCTCAAAACAATCAAATGTTGCAAAATAGTCTTTCGGTGTCTCTGCACGGCGAATCATCTGTACACTTCCATCTTCTTTCAGGAGCAGCTCTGCTGATTTTAATTTACCATTATAATTATATCCCATAGAGAAACCATGTGCACCCGTATCATGGATTACAAGGTAATCTCCCATATCAACTTCCGGAAGCATTCTGTCAATTGCAAACTTATCATTATTTTCACACAGAGAACCTGTTACATCATATTTGTGATCGCACGGTGCATCTTCTTTTCCAAGAACAGTAATATGATGATATGCTCCATACATTGCCGGGCGCATCAGGTTAACAGCACACGCATCTACTCCGATGTAGTTCTTATAAGTATTCTTCTCATGGATTGCTTTTGTCACAAGGCAGCCATAAGGTCCCATCATAAAGCGGCCAAGCTCTGTGTAGATTGCAACATCTCCCATTCCTGCCGGAACAAGTACTTCTTCATAAACCTTGCGGACACCCTCTCCGATCACACGGATATCATTCGGTTCCTGATCCGGTGTGTAAGGAATTCCAATACCACCAGAAAGATTAATAAACTTAATATGTACTCCTGTTTCTTTCTGAAGACGTACTGCCTGTTCAAAAAGAACTTTTGCAAGCATTGGATAATAATCATTTGTCACTGTATTGCTGGCAAGGAATGCATGAATACCAAATTCTTTTGCACCTTTTGCCTTCAGTGTCTTAAATGCTTCTGTGATCTGCTCTGTTGTCATTCCATACTTTGAATCTCCCGGATTATCCATAATATCATTACTGATCTTGAATATTCCGCCCGGATTATAACGGCAACTGATTGTCTCCGGAATATGTCCGATTGTCTTCTCAAGGAAGTCAATATGTGTAATATCATCCAGATTGATGATTGCTCCAAGTTTATCAGCAAGTTTAAAATCTTCCTCCGGTGTATCATTAGAGGAAAACATAATATCATGACCATCAATTCCAACTGCATCTGACATAAGCAGTTCTGTATAAGAGGAGCAGTCACAACCGCATCCATACTCTTTCAAGATCTGTAAAAGGAACGGATTCGGAGTTGCCTTTACAGCAAAATACTCTTTATATCCCGGATTCCATGCAAATGCTTCCTTTAATGCTTTTGCATTCTCGCGGATCCCTTTCTCATCATAAAGATGGAACGGAGTCGGATATGTTTTTACAATCTCTTCAACCTGTTCTTTTGTCACAAATGGTTTCTTACTCATTTTCATTTTCTCCTTCGCGTATTTTGATTAATTCTATCTCATTCGCAAGTGCTGTTTTAAACAGCGTAACGAAATTTCTCTGTCCGGAATAGACACAAGTGTTTCTGCTCTCCTGTCCATACTCACCCGAAAGTACATATTTAGAATCTGTGATCAGACCAATCTGATTTCCTTTTTCTTTCGTCACATAAATGATCGCCCCTGAAAGTTCAAATGGATGATCTGTCACAAGAACTACCTTTTTTCCTTTTTCTGTCAGTTCCTTTAACTGTCCTTTCAACTGTTCCAGACAGACACCGGAACAGGAACAATACACTCTTTCTTCCACATTAGCCAGAAGATTATGGATCTTATCTGAAATATGTTCCTGACCATCGATCGTAACATATCCTTCTTCTTCTTTCTGTTCTCCCGTAAGATTCATATCCAACCACTTCTGTTCTTCTTCCATTCTGCGAATTCTGTTACCACAGAACTCCTGAACATGAACCGGAATATATCGCTTGGCATCCTCTTCTACCAGATATGCAGCCCCTTTCTCAACCAGAGCTGCCAGTGATGCATACACATTCGACCTTGAGATTCCTGTATCTCTCGCAATCTCATACCCCGTCTGCTTTCCTGCTTCGATCAGCCGAAGATAAACAGTTGCTTCCTGCCGGGACATTCCAAAATGCATCAGATATTCAATTGCTTTACTTTCGTCCATAGCACCATCCCTCTGATTAGTAGTTCTTTACAGGAACACTATACAGTATTGATTGTTGGATGTCAATATATTGATTGTATTTAATAAGAGCCAGAACAGTCACCTCGCACGGTAACTGTTCTGGCTCTTATTAAAAGTTTTTCTAATTTAATCTACTGTCACAATTCTCATCATATTACTTGTAAAGCTTCTCTCTTTGCTTACATTTGTTGAAGGAATTCCAGCTGTGATAACTACAACATCTCCCGGCTCAACATACTGTTTTACCTGTGCCAGTTCGATCGCATTTTCACAGATATCTTCTGTTGTATCAACTTCAAGAGACTTCAGCGGTCTTACGCCCCAGTAAATAGACATTCTTCTCAGTGTTCTCTCGTTCGGAGTTACACCAAGGATTTCCTGTCTTGGTCTTAAGTTGGATACAACTCTTGAAGTTGCTCCTGATACAGATGGTGTAATAATACATTTTGCATTCAGGTTTGCTGCTGCCAGTACGGATGAATATCCGATTGCACTGGATACTCCGCCTCTTAAATGACCGTGCTCTTTCTCAAGCATGCTATCATAATCAAGGTGTTTCTCTGTCTGCTCAATGATATGAACCATCATCTGAAGCGCCTCGAGTGGGTATTTACCCTGTGCTGTCTCTCCTGAGAGCATTACAGCATCTGTTCCGTCATATACAGCGTTCGCAACGTCTGTTACCTCAGCTCTTGTCGGACGTGGATTACGCATCATAGAATCGAGCATCTGTGTTGCTGTGATAACTGTCTTGAACTGATCGTTACATTTCTGGATCATCATCTTCTGAAGATATGGAAGTTCCTCTGCCGGAATCTCAACTCCGAGGTCTCCACGGGCAACCATGATACCATCTGCTGCACGAATGATCTCATCGATATTGCTGATTCCTTCTTCATTCTCAATCTTTGCGATAATCGGAATGTAAGGAGCTCCGAGAGACTTCAGATATGCCTTGATCTCAAGAATACACTCTGCATTTCTTACGAAAGATGCAGCGATAAAATCAATCCCCTGCTCTGCTCCAAATTTAATATCTTCTTTATCTTTCTCAGTGATTGCCGGAAGTCTTACCGGTACTCCCGGTACATTAACGCCCTTTTTCTCTCCGAGTTCACCACCGTTGATGATCTCACAATGAATTTCTTTGTCTGTTTTTCCGATTACTTTCAGTCCGATCAGACCATCATCGATCAAAATAATCTTTCCTTCACTTACATCTTCTGCAAGTCCCTTATATGTGATAGATACTTTATTCTCATCACCAACAATATCTTCTGTAGTAAGTGTAAAGGTCTTCCCTGTTTCAAGCTTAATCTTCTTTCCGTCTTTCAGAACACCTGTACGGATCTCTGGTCCCTTTGTATCCAGAAGAATAGCTGTCGTTGCATGCTCTTCCTCGCGAAGCTCTTTGAGCATATCCATACGACCCTTCTGTTCTTCATGATCACCATGAGAGAAGTTGAAACGAGCTACATCCATGCCATTCTGGATGAGTTTTCTCATCAGTTCTCTATCATTTGTGTTTGGTCCCATCGTACATACTACCTTTGTTTTTTTCATACTAAGTCAATCTCTCCTTTAAAAAATATAACCATAAAGTTCCTATACACCTGGAGCGAAGCTGCACTGTATCACTTTCGGCTGCAACTCTGATCTGATACACTGCACTGCCATACCTCATCTCCGGTAAAATATGAGAAATATGCGTTACACAATTCTCATTTTCTACTTTACATGTTCATGTGTAAATAAATGATCCTGGCAATACTCATAGTTTCCATTACATTTTGAACAGAAACGGAACTCCAATGTCGGATCATCAAGTTCTGTACGTCCGCAGACTGCACAACGGTGTCTTGCCCCATTCGCATAAGTCATATGTGGTCTCGTCTGCTGTTTAAACTTTGCTTTTCTCGCCCGCTCTTTCGGACTGAAACGCTTCATATTCCTGCTGGACAGGAAAAAGATAACAAAGTTCAATAAGGATGCCGCAATCGCAACTTTCGTTGCGAGACTTCCTGTAAAGAAATAATACAGTGCCATTGCTACATATACGAAAGCCATCCATTTCATCTTAATCGGTAAAATAAAATAGAGTAAAACTTCCATATCCGGATAGATGGAAGCAAATGCCAAAAAGATAGACATTGTAATGTAGTTCGTGCTGATCAATCCGATGCTTGAAAGTGGAAGTTCAATTCCATAGATAAGATAAAACACACCATACAGTATGAATACTGCGATCACTGTAAAAAGTATTCCTGAAAAAATGTATACATTATAACGGAATGTTCCCCAGGTTCTCTCAAGTGCAGAACCAAGAGAATAGTACAATAATACTAGGAACAGTAAAGAAATCAAACTTCCTGTTGGTGGGATCAATACCCAGGAAATAATTCTCCAGATCTGTCCTCTTAAAATATATGCCGGTTCCAGTGTAAGCCATCCTAAAAGTCCCGGTGCTAAATAATAAATAGCGAAACCTATCACATACCCGGCCAGCAGATACACCGTAAGATTCGGTATTGCAAAACGACCTAATTTTTTTTCTAATTTATCAAGCCAGTTCAACTTGTATTCTCCTTCTATTTTCATTTTATATTACTGTCCACTACGTGTGGTCAGCACTCACATCTTCGTATAGCAGTAATTGTACAAGGGAAGACTTGTTTTGTCAAACGATTGTTTTTATATTAATACACTTTTAACAAGAATATGATATTTTCCTTTCCTTTCTACTTAGACATTTTGCCATATTACAGCTCATTTCTTCACACTTACTACACTACAATGACCATTGTCTTTTTGAGAATCTTGTCGTATAATGTTATTTATTGCGAGCTAACAAACGCATTTAATAGGTAGTAACTCATATAAATTTGACAAATTAACTGAATTACAAAAGATTGGGGATATTAATTATGAACGCAAAAAATCTACATACTTTAGGAATCGACATTGGTTCCACAACAGTAAAAATTGCAATTCTTAATGATGAAAATGAAGTCCTCTTCTCTGATTATGAGCGCCATTTCGCTAATATCCAGGAGACGCTTTCCGATCTGCTCGGCCGTGCGCTTTATAAGCTTGGACCAATCCAGGTTTCTCCTGTCATCACAGGAAGCGGTGGCCTGACACTTGCCAAACATCTCGGTGTTCCATTTGTCCAGGAGGTAATTGCAGTCTCCACTGCACTACAGGATTACGCTCCTCAGACAGATGTAGCAATTGAGCTTGGTGGAGAAGATGCGAAGATCATTTATTTTGAGGGTGGAAATGTAGAACAGCGTATGAATGGTGTCTGTGCCGGTGGTACAGGTTCTTTCATTGACCAGATGGCATCTCTTCTTCAGACAGATGCTTCCGGTCTGAATGAATACGCTAAAAATTACAAAGCATTATACTCTATCGCTGCGCGCTGCGGTGTATTTGCCAAGACAGATATCCAGCCACTGATCAATGACGGTGCTGCTAAGGAAGACCTTGCCGCATCCATTTTCCAGGCTGTTGTGAATCAGACCATCAGTGGTCTTGCCTGTGGAAAACCGATCCGTGGTCATGTTGCATTTTTAGGAGGTCCACTTCATTTCCTCTCAGAATTAAGAGAAGCATTCATCCGCACATTAAAACTGGATGATGAACATATTATCGCACCAAATCACTCACATTTGTTTGCTGCGATTGGTTCCGCACTGAATTCCAAAAAAGATACTCCGATGGAACTGCGTGATATGCAGAATCGTCTCGAGAATAAAATCCAAATGGATTTCGAAGTGGAACGTCTGGATCCACTGTTTGCAACAACTGCTGATTACGAGGAATTTATTTCCCGCCATGCAAAGCATCAGGTGCCGGTAAAAGATCTTGCCTCATACAAAGGAAAAGCATTTCTTGGAATCGATGCCGGTTCAACAACTACAAAAGCAGCTCTCGTTGGTGAAGACGGAACACTTCTTTATTCCTTCTATCACAACAACGACGGGGATCCGCTTGGTACAACGATCACAGCGATCAAAGATATTTACGATCAACTCCCTGAGGGTGTAGAGATTGTTCATTCCTGTTCCACAGGATACGGCGAAGCACTGATCAAAGCTGCTCTGATGCTTGATGAAGGAGAAGTTGAAACTGTTTCTCATTATTATGCAGCATCCTTCTTTGAGCCAGATGTAGACTGTATTCTGGACATTGGCGGTCAGGATATGAAATGTATCAAAATCAAAAATCAGACTGTCGACAGTGTTCAGCTGAACGAAGCCTGCTCTTCCGGATGCGGTTCTTTCATTGAGACATTTGCAAAATCTCTGAATTATTCTGTAGAGGATTTTGCTCACGAAGCACTTTATGCACAGAATCCGATCGATCTCGGAACACGCTGTACTGTATTTATGAACTCCAAAGTAAAACAGGCACAGAAAGAGGGGGCGTCTGTTGCTGATATTTCAGCCGGACTTGCTTATTCTGTTATCAAGAATGCCCTGTTCAAGGTAATCAAAGTATCTGATGCATCTGAACTTGGTAATCATATTGTTGTTCAGGGAGGTACCTTCTATAATAATGCAGTTCTTCGAAGCTTTGAGAAAATCGCGAACTGTGAAGCGATCCGCCCGGACATTGCCGGAATCATGGGTGCATTCGGTGCAGCTCTGATTGCCCGTGAACGTTATGTTGACTGCGAAGGCACAACAATGCTTTCCATTGATGACATCCGTTCCCTTGAATACTCCACAACAATGACAAAATGTCGTGGATGTACAAACAACTGCCGTCTGACGATCAACCATTTCAGTGGTGGACGTAAATTCATCACAGGAAATCGCTGTGAGCGCGGACTTGGAAAAGAGAAATCAAAAAATCAGATGCCGAATTTATTTGAATATAAATTACATCGCTATTTTGATTATGAACCGCTTTCCGAAGAAGAGGCAAAACACGGATTAATCGGTATTCCTCGCGTATTGAATATGTATGAGAACTATCCGTTCTGGTTCACATTTTTTACAAAACTTGGATTCCGTGTTGTTCTGTCACCAGCTTCCACAAGAAAGGTTTATGAACTTGGTATTGAATCTATTCCAAGTGAATCCGAGTGTTATCCGGCGAAACTGGCGCACGGACATGTACAGTGGCTGATCAATCAGGGAGTGAAACACATTTTCTATCCGTCAATCCCGTATGAGCGGAAAGAATTTGCTGATTCTGATAATCACTACAACTGTCCGATCGTTACTTCTTATCCGGAAAACATCAAGAATAACATGGACCCGATCGTCAACGGAGAAGTTGATTTTATCCATCCATTCTTGAATTTTGAAAGTGAAGAGACGATTTCTTATCGTCTTGTAGAAGAATTAAGTAAGAAGTTCTCTCTTTCCGAAAGCGAAATCAAGTCAGCAGTCCATGACGCATGGAATGAACTTGCTGCCTGTCGTCAGGATATGAGAAATAAAGGGGAAGAAACAATCCGTTTCTTAAATGAAACAGGAAACCGCGGTATCGTACTTGCCGGTCGTCCATACCATATCGATCCGGAGGTGAATCATGGTCTTCCTGAATTGATTACATCCTACAATATTGCAGTACTTACAGAAGACTCTGTCTCTCATTTGAATCCGGCAGAGCACCCTCTGAATGTTATGGATCAGTGGATGTACCACTCCAGACTGTATGCTGCCGCAAATTATGTAAAGACAACGGAGAATCTTGATCTGATTCAACTCAACTCCTTCGGATGTGGACTGGATGCTGTTACAACAGATCAGGTTGCTGCGATCCTTACAAATTCAGATAAGATCTACACAACTTTGAAGATTGATGAAGTAAATAATCTTGGAGCTGCAAGAATCCGCGTACGCTCTCTTCTCGCCGCAATCCGTGTGCGTGAAAAGAAACAGGAAAAACGTACCATTCGTCCGGCTTCTATCGAAAAGGTTACATTTACAAAAGAAATGCGTAAGGATTATACAATTCTCTGTCCGCAGATGTCTCCGGTTCATTTTGAACTACTTGAGCCTGCTTTCCGCGCTGCCGGATACAACATCGATGTTCTTCCTAACGATAACAAACAGGCTGTCGATATGGGATTAAAATATGTAAATAACGATGCCTGCTACCCTTCTCTGATCGTTGTCGGTCAGATCATGGATGCACTGTTATCCGGAAAATATGACTTGAATCGTACAGCTGTTATCATTACACAGACCGGAGGTGGCTGCCGTGCTTCGAACTATATCGGATTTATCCGTCGTGCACTTAAGAAAGCCGGCATGGAGCATATTCCGGTTATCTCACTTAACTTAAGTGGACTGGAAGATAATCCTGGATTCAAACTTTCTCCTGCACTGGTTCTCCGCGGAATCTACGCAGCAGTATTCGGAGATATCTTTATGAAATGTGTTTACCGTATGCGCCCTTATGAGGCCGTACCAGGAACTACAGATAAGATTCACCGCAAATGGGTTGAAGTTGTTAAGAAGTTTGTGTCCGAAGGATATCCGTCCCGTAAGAGATTTAAGAAGCTTTGTAAAGAGATCATCAATGATTTTGATAATATCGAGACACTTGATATCAAGAAGCCACGTGTTGGAATCGTTGGAGAAATCCTTGTTAAATTCCTTCCGGCTGCCAACAATCATCTGGCAGAGCTTCTGGAAAGTGAAGGCGCCGAAGCAGTTGTTCCGGATCTTCTCGACTTCCTGCTCTACTGCTTCTACAATCAGAACTTCAAAGTTTCCCATCTGGGAATGAAGAAGTCCAAAGCAACAGCAGGAAATCTTGGAATCAAAGCTCTGGAATGGTTCCGTGCTCCGGCTTCCAAAGCATTTGCAGAAAGTAAACACTTTGATCCGCCGGCTCACATTGAAGATCTTGCAAAAATGGCTTCAGAGATCGTATCTCTCGGAAACCAGACCGGTGAAGGATGGTTCCTGACCGGTGAGATGCTCGAACTCATTCACAGCGGTGCCGGAAATATTGTCTGCACCCAGCCATTCGCCTGCCTGCCAAACCATGTTGTAGGTAAGGGAGTTATCAAAGAACTCCGCCGCAGACACCCTGAATCCAACATCGTAGCAATCGACTTCGATCCGGGCGCAAGTGAAGTAAATCAGTTGAATCGTATTAAACTGATGCTTTCGACGGCGTTTAAGAATTTGGAGAAATAGAAATTTGACGTAGAGATTGTTTTTTGAATATGCGGACAAAAACAGCGACTATGATGTTAAGCATAATTACTTGTTAGAAGATGGAGGCAGGAACGCTGATTCAGGGTTACGCATACTGTTCATACTAGGAAAAACAACAGACTGCTAAAAGCAAA